>Ga0315274_10000019_pt1 | contig 305375 bp, 387 predicted proteins | sample YL17G02_20_MG_FD_203700 | JGI IMG/M metagenome (GOLD analysis project Ga0315274, IMG submission 203700) | Sediment microbial communities from Yellowstone Lake, YNP, Wyoming, USA - YL17G02_20 | ecosystem: Environmental > Aquatic > Freshwater > Lake > Sediment | place: USA: Wyoming | collected... | reverse complement strand
TCGGGGATGTGCAATCGGAAATAGTGGAGAGATACGTTAGAAATCAGGGAGAGAGAGGTGATCAGAAAAGACTTAATGAATACTTTGCTTACTGAATGCCACCGATTTCAATCGGTGGTTGTTTACATTGTGGAAACCCTTTAACACATGAGAAGGTTAAAGATTCCGTTAAAAAGTTTTTTGATGTTTATATTTCTTTGATTTAATGATTGATAGTAATTCAATTTACTATCATTCCCAAATACTTCTTCACTATACTATACCACTTGTAGAAACTGAAAAATCTATCTAATTTCTTCCTATGAATAATTTATTATATCAAGAAATAAAATTAAATTAAGGATCTCATGAGAAAAGGTATATCACCATTGGTAGCGACTGTGATGTTGATAGCTATTACTTTAGCTGTATCAGCCCTTTTAGGCAGCTGGTTTACTTCTACAATTAGGGTAGAAACTGAAATTATAGGTGAAAATGCTGCCAAACAAATCAACTGTAGTAGTGCGATTTTGGATATAGTGGATATTATCTGTTCCAGTTCAAACCAATCATTAAAAATAGCTTTGGCCAATCAAGGAAACATTGAACTATACAACTTTTCAGTCCTGGTCAAGATGAACAATACATTCTATGATAACAGCACTGGCGGACCCAATTCAAACGATCCATTAAACCCAGGAGAACAGACAATTTTGACTTACTATTGTAGTAATGTAGTGTTTTGTGGGGCTAACAAGACTGTTGACAAAGTTAGAATAAGTCCTTCGAATTGCCCACAAGCATGGACAGAAACAAATGTCAAAAAAACCTGTAGTTAACCTTCCTTCTTTTTCTTACTCAATTGTACGATTGTTTCTCCCATTAAGTTGAATTTTCTAGTGAACTTATTGTCTACATCTAAGACTTTCCTTACAACATCCCGATACTTATTTTCCTCCCCTTCCTTGTATTTTTGTAACTCGTTCTCAAGGCTGAAAATTCTACTGTAGAATTCGGATTGTTGTCGATTTATTTTTTTAACGCCGTCTTCTAGCGTTTGCATGTTTAAAGATTCTAAAACTTGCCTGATTTTTTTCATCTTTTTTTTGTTTAATTCTTGATTGTATAAGATAATTGAAGTAAGAATGACAAGGACGAAGAGCAAAGTCAAGGTAGAAACCTCATAGCGGGTTATAGTAATAGCTAAAAAAACTATGGCTAAAAACCATATCAACCATGTAATCCTGATGAGAGCGGACACATTAACACTTGTTACTCTTTAGTGAAGAAAAACTTAAGTAGTTGATTCCCAGTAGATTCGCAAGTAAATTTAGGATTTCAAAAATCTTTTTATTTCAGTTTATCGTCGTATTTTCCTTCATCTATCTCTTTTATAACTTCTTTTGGATTCTTTCCTTCGATTGTCAAAGGCATGCTAACAACAGAACCGACTATCTCTTTCAATGCTTTTCTCGTATCTTTTGCGAGTAAAGTATCTCTTTTCATCTTCATTATTTTTACACATTGATCAATCGTCAAATTCCCCACAATAACTCGTATTTTCTTTTCTTCAACCTTTGGTTCTGCGGCAGCTTCAGCCGTAGCTTCACCTTCTTTTGGTGCTTCTTTAGTTGCTTCAACCTTTTCTTTCGGTTCTTCTGCCGGTACAGCTGCTGCAGGTACCTCTTCAGCTTTCTTCTCTTCTCCGATTATCTTCAAACCAAGTTCTTTTCTGATCAACGAAGAAACAGGCGGTGTTCCGATCTCAATCTTATATTCTTTCGTCTGTTCATCGACGATAATCTTTACTGGTACTTTCATACCTTCGTAATCCTTTGTCTTGCTGTTTATATCCTGTATAATTTTTCCGATGTTGACTTTGAAAACAGACAAAGCAGGACCTAATGGTGGTGCTGGCGTAGCTTTTCCGCCATCAATCAATGCTTCAACAATTTTTTGTCCCATCTATCCACCTTTTTTTATTACTTTAACAAGACCAGCATTGACAGTAACTGGTATAGGAACAGTAACTTCTATGAGTTCTATTGTCACTTCACCTTTAATCTTATCAAATCTAGTGACTTTACCTTTTTCGCCCTTGAAAGGACCTCCAATGACTTCAACTATGTCCCCATCATTTACTTCTATCTGTATTTTCTTGGATTCCATGAACCTCTTGATATCTGATATAAGAACAGGTTTCTTCAAGATACCTCTAGCATGAGGTATGTCTTTTACCATATTTTCAATATCTTTCAATTCCCCTTCAACAAAAATGTATCCTTTCAATTCTTCAGGATGTACCATTGCCTTTATGAACAAACCACCGACTCTGGCTTTTCCGAACATCGATTCAAGGACCACATTTTCCCTGCCGATGATAGTCTTCACTGCGTATATTTTTACGTCGTGTTCTATTGGTTCTATAATCTCTTCTTCCATCTTAAGCACCGCCTAAAACCGAGATAACATAGAATAGGAAACCGATAACACCCATTATTATGAAACCTATACCGCAAATCCTTGCAGTCTCTTTCAATTCTTCCATATCAGGCTTTCTAGCCACTAACAAAACTCTTTTGTATTTTGTCAGGGTTTCTTTTATGTTTATTTTCATGAGTTACATCCTCTAGAATTATTGTTTACTCTAAATATAAAAACTAATTATAAGAAGTTTTCCATTAGACGAACTCGATTCCAAGTTCTTCTTCTATCTCTTTTTTCTTTGGTTTGAAGAATTTCTGTTCAACAAAATCTTCTTCTGTTGATTTGACGCCAGTTACTATTATCAATGTTTTAACAGTTTCTCTTAAGTCTTTGGCTATTTGAGCTCCCCATATGATCTTAGCATCTGGTGCTAATCTGCTTGAAACAGCTTCAACGATTTCTTGTGCTTCTCTTATTGTTATGTCAGGTCCACCTGTAACGTTTATCAAAGCCCCTTCTGCACCATCAATATCAATCGACAATAGTGGATTTGTTAAAGCCTTTTCAACAGCTTCCAATGCTCTGTTCTCAGTATCAGATTCTCCCATTCCTATCATGGCCAAACCACCGTTTGTCATGACTGTTCTTACATCAGCCAGGTCTAAGTTTATCAAACCAGGTTTGGTTATTAACTCTGTTATTCCTTTAACAGAATTGACTAGGATTTCATCAGCAACCTTAAATGCTGTTGCCAAACTGACATCAGGAACTATTTCTAAAAGTTTGTCGTTTGGTATGATTATGATAGTGTCTACAACTTTTCTTAGGTTTTCTAAACCTTCTCTTGCATTTTTCATCCTTGTTTGTCCTTCCATTGCGAAAGGTAGAGTGACTACACCTATAGTCAAAGCGCCTAATTTCTTTGCAGTTTCTGCGATTATTGGGGCAGAACCAGTTCCTGTTCCTCCACCCAAACCACATGTAATGAAAACTAAGTCACTACCCTCTAAAGTCTTTTTAATATCATCTTTACTCTCTTTTGCAGCTTCCATACCGATTTTTGGGTCACCACCGGCTCCTAAACCACCGGTAAGCTCCTTTCCGATTAGAACTTTAATATCGGCTTCAGAATATAAAAGATCTTGAGCATCAGTGTTAATAGTAATAGTTTCCGCACCAACAATACCAACTTCCATCATCCTGGTTATCGTGTTGTTACCAGCTCCACCAGTACCGACAACTCTTATTGCAGGTTTTCTTGTTTCTAGAAGTTTCTTTAATTCTTCGTCAACTTCGTGTGTCTTTTTAACTCCAGGTTTCTTAACTATTGGTACGGCCATAATTGTTAACCTCCAGTTTTTATTATCATTCAGTTATTACAACTATTAAATTCTAACGATAGTTAAACTTAAATTCTTATTGCTGACATTCGGTTGAAGAGTTTAAATTAAAAATTTAAATAAATTTATAGTATGAAAATTCTATTTTCAAAGAAGTGTTTGGAGTATTGGCAATATGGGCATCCAGAATCGCCTGAAAGAGTGGGAAAAACATTTGAATTATTGAAAGGAAAATTTGAATTCTTGGAACCTGAGCCATGCAGTGAGAAAGATTTATTATCAGTCCATGAAAAAAATTATGTTGAGATGATAAAGAAAGGAGAAATTCACGATTCTGACACACCAAATTTACCTGATATTTTTGACTATGCGAAATTGAGTGCAGGTTCTGCCATAAAGGCGATGAAAATTGCTTTGGAAGGAGAGAAAACATTTTCTTTGATGCGGCCACCAGGTCATCATGCTGGTCGTAATGGAAAAACTTTGCATGCCCCATCTCTAGGTTTTTGCTATTTCAACAATATTGCGATAGCGACTAAAATGGCGTTGAATTCTTTGAAAAAAGTTGCCATAATCGATATAGACTGTCATCATGGGAATGGCACGCAAGATATTTTCTTCGGTGATAAAAATGTTCTGTACGTTTCTTTGCATTTGAATGATTTCTATCCCGGAACTGGTAGAATATCTGAAAAGAATTGTATCAACTTCCCTTTACCTTTTGGTATTGATGAAAAAACGTATTTTGAGAATTTTAATTTAGCCTTGAAAGAAGTTAAAAAATTCAACCCTGATTTGATTGCAGTTTCTGCAGGTTTTGATGGACACAAGAATGATCCACTCACGATGGGTGGTTTAGGTTTGAATGAAGAATCTTACAGAAAAATCGGAGAATTGATAGTTAGTTTAAAAAAACCGAGTTTTGCAGTTTTAGAAGGGGGATATGGAATAGAATTTCCAGAATCTGTTCATCAATTTTTAATGGGGTTTTTCTAAGAGGATTTTAAATGAAAATGTTTGTCTTTTTAATTAGAGTCTCGGTAATATTTTTTTCAACGTGATTATCCACAAAATTATACAAATCTTTATATATCACTATATAGTAGTGATAATCATGAGAAAAAGAGATATATTATATCTCGGAATTGGTGGAGTTGCTGGATTTTATACAGCTGATACAATTGCGAAACTCGCTTTAGGATTGCCTATTAATGGCTCACCTGGACTTGTAAACATTCCTTATGAGATTATACAAAAGTATATCCCTGCTGAATTAGACACAGCTGCAATTTTTGAAGTTTTAGGGATGTTAGTTGGAGCTGGCGGTGGATATAAACTATTAAACAAAATAGAAAGTGGTTTATATAACGTAGAAAATAAGATAAAAAATGCTTTTAACAGATCAAAAGCCCCCTCTATAAAAACTAGTTTAGAATAAAATTTTTAATTCATTTAAATTTCAAAAATTTCCTATGCATTCACTGGCCGCCCCCGGCTTATATTTTATGGTACTTTAATACTCATCAACAAATCTAACTTTCTTTATTTCAGTTATCCATTTTTTAACAGTATCAGCAACAGTCTTCTTAGCTAACTTTGGTGCTTCAACTTTGATGTTTATTTCAACAATCTCTTTATCAATCGTTATTGTCGTATCTTTTTCTTCAGATTTCAAGTAAAAATTCAATATTGCAGCAGTTTTCTCTTTTACATCTGTCAGCTGGTTTTTTATTTCAACTTCATATTCGATTGTTTTCCCAGCTAAAGGATGGTTGAAATCTACTCTAACTCTCCCGCCTGACAAAGATAAAACACGTCCTTGAAGTCTGTTGATATTCACAGGCATTCCTGGATATGGTGTTATTCCTTGCCTTTTGAACTCTGTTGTTTGGATTAGTTTTATGAACTTTGCATCTCTTTCACCAAACGCTTCTTCTGATTTTAAAGTGATATTTCTCTTTTCACCAACTTTCATCTCTCTTAAACCATTTTCCAAACCCTTTATGACAAAGTTACCACCGATTATCACAGGAAAAGGCCCATACTTAAAATCGGGCATGTAAATTCCCTTTTCTTTAGCTACATCTTCTTTAGTTAAATCAAAAATCTCCCCACTCTCTACAATCTTACCGACATAGTCTATCAGTATAAAATCTCCGTCTTGCATTTTTTCCACTCTAAAAACATAGATACCTAAGTTTTAAACGTTTTCTATCAAAAAGAAAAGTGTTACTACCATTAAGTATTTAAGTTTTAACTAAGAACAAATTTTCAGGTGATAAATCAAATGTTATTTGGCGAGGATAAAGACTGGAAAGAATTAATGTGTGAGAAAGCTCAAGCAGAACTAGCAGAACTAATAGAAAAGGCCAAAAAACACAGATGCGCTTACATGCAAGCAGACGATGTGAAAGTAGCACAGGTATGGGCTGCGTTGACAGAAGTTTCTAAACAATTAAAAGATATTGAATGCAGAATAGCAAGAATGGAGTGCATAGCCCAAGGTTTCACAGAAGTAGGAAACATAGCAAAGAAAGACACTTTGAGAGAAAGAGTAAGCGACGTTTTCAAACCTAAGACAACCAAAGAAAGAGAGCAAGTAGACAAGATCGTTGATTCCTTGATGGAATTTTGATTCTTTTTATTGCCGATTTTAAAGATGAGGCGAGAAAGTTTTAGTTAATAGTTTAGAGACTATTTTCTCATCATTCCGCCTTGACATCTTTTACAAGTGCCTGTTCTAGGATCAATGCAATTTACACAAACCCTTGAACCACAAAATACACATATCATCAAGGCATGACTTATGTTATTACACGCTTGACATGTTCCTGGTATTGGCATGATAACCCTATTTAAAAATTAATTGTTATTCTTTAATTAATGCTTAAGCCGATTAAACAATTACTTCAAGAAGAATTAAGCGGAAAAATTCCATCAAAAGAACTATCTTTATTACCTTCCAGCTATCAGAAGATCGGTGATATAGTCGTTCTCAACTTAAAAAAACCACTTTGGAAATATGATAAAAAAATTGGCAAGATAATCCTAGAAAAAATTCCTGATACGAAGACAGTTTGCATGAGAACAGATTTCATAAAAACACAGCACAGAAAACCTTCTATAAAAATAATAGCCGGAGAGAAAAAGACTGAGACTTTACATAAAGAACATGGAATTGTCTACAGGTTAGATGTCAACGAGCTAATGTTTGCTAAAGGCAATTTGAACGAGAGAAATAGGATAGCAAAACTCGTGAATAAAAATGAAGTCATCATGGATATGTTTGCTGGCATGGGGTATTTTTCCCTAGGTATGGCTAAAACATATAAACCAAAGAAGATCTATTCGATTGAAATCAATCCTATAGCTTACAGTTATTTGAAGAAAAATATCAAGTTGAACAAAGTTGAAGAGAAAATTGTTCCCGTTTTCGGAGACTGCATTGTTGAGTTGCCAAAGTTAGGAAGAATTGCTGACAGAGTTGTAATGGGTTTATTGCCTTCTTGCAGAGAATATTTAATCGATGCGATGAGAGTCGTTAAACCTAATGGTATCATACATTACCATGGTACTGCTAAAGATTGGAAGAAATTGTTTGATGATGTGAAGACTGCTGCTGAAATAGAAGGTTTCAAAGTAGAATTGATTGAAAAAACTAAAGTAAAATCTTACGCACCAAAAATTTATCATTGGGTTCTGGATTGTAAAATTTTAGAAAAATAAAAACCTAACCGGCTCCTGAACCTCCACCACCGCCTCCTCCTCCACCGCCACCACCGCCCCCAGAGAAACCACCGCCTACAGAACTAGAAGAATTAAGAGCAGTAATCATGTTATTCATGTTAGATGAGAAAACACTGAAAGATTCAGGTGACATCATTCCTTTTGGAATACCTGGCACACCGATCGGATGATACCAAGCGACTGCTGCAACAGTTGCATTTCTTTCCAAACTCAAGTTCTTTATGTTTTCTAAAAGTTCTTTAGCTACATTTAGGACTACAGCGTAGACTAGATATCTGTCCCAAATATGGAGTAAGGTTAATGGCGCATCTTTCATTGCAGAAAAATCAGTAATGTATCTTTTGAATGCATTCCATTTCTTTATTTCTAAAGCAGCTTTAGGTGTTTTTCTCTTAATAACATTATTAGCAATAAAAACAAAAGGAATGAAAATTATGAATATTGGTAATAACAAATTAAGAGCAAAAAAACCTATTCCTGTAATGAACATTGCAACAAAAGTGAAAACACCATAAAGAGCCAATATAATTAGAAAATTTTTAGATTCTTTTAAACTTTTAGGTTCATAAAACTTGAAATATTTTTTTTCAAACCATGTTTTTGCCTTCTTACCAATTCTTGATATTTCATATTGTATCGTACTTGTATTCCATCTGCACCATTTTTCCATCTCAGAGCTGCTAATTTCATCATTAGATTTACTCATGCCCTTGAAAAGTAATTTCAAAACATCTTTTTCAAAATCTAAAAGTGAACTTTTTTTAGATAATGCTTGTTTTCCTTTTTTCGTAATCTTGAAAATTTGTTCAGTTTTTTCAACCAAACCAAAAACTTGTTTTTTCTTTTCTTCCCTTATGTCAATGTAACCTCTTCTTGCAAGGTCGAATATAGTTGCAAGTAATCCTCTCGCTGAATTTCTTAAATTGTCTCCATAAAATGCACTTAAGGCCATCGGTGGTATATCCATGGGCGGTTCTTGTTCATATTTTAATTGATAATCGACTTTCGGCTCAACCCCATATTTAAAATAAAAAAACATGAGGATCAGTACAGGAATTATTAACAATACTACGTAAAATACCGGGGAATTAAAAATCGTGAAAATTTTAATCGGCTGATTATTTTGTTGAAAGATTCCTTTTTCTTGATTAAGTATCTGTTCATAGTTTTTTGTTTTAATAGGCGTTATATCACTGAATATTGAAGGTGAAGTTAAAACCCTAAATTCTACGAAAGAATCTTTAGGTATATTGGTCACATCAACAAAAGCTCTTTTCAAATCATCAGAGAAAGTTAATGTTCCAGGTTTAGCCATCGTATGAATGAAAATCTTGAAAAGATTTGGTGAAGGTTGGGGTAAGTTAATCTCTCCATGGAAACTTTTGATGAATTCATGCTGGTCCTCGATTACTTTCCAGTAAAATTCTGCCACATCTTGATAACTTTTTACAGCACCTTCAATCTCATAACTTATTAGAAACTTTTTCACTTCATTATTCGCTGAATAATACCAAGTTATTCTCAAATTATCTGGAGTGTCAGATAAATCAGGGTTTATAATCTGTCCAGTGTCCATGTCTTTTAATTCTATGAATTTTATGTTGGTAGCCCCTTGTTTTTTCAAATCTAAGTAAGCCCATGTGTAACTTCCTTGAAAATTGTATGTTCTTTCCTGTCTGACTAGAATGTTTCCGTTTGGAGAAAAATCCAGGAAAATTTTTAAGTAATCGTAAGAATAAGATTTGGCCTCTACGTTAGAAAGGCAAACAAAAAAGACTATTAGACCAAAAATTATGAGTTTTTTCATAGATTGTTTTTTGTGGGACAAAGAAATAAAGTTTGTTCTACTTTTTCAAAAAGGCGAGCGAGTTCATGCAAGCGAAGGTAAAGCAGATTTTTCACGAGCCGGAAAATTTATGATTTCTTACTCAAGTGATTTCAAGTTCTTTTTTAACTACACCCAAAGCATCAGAAATAGTTTTTCTTTGTGTTCTATCTAAAAGATTTAAAGATTCTTGTACCGAAGTACGTCTCATTTCAGTATCTTCATGTGGATTAATAAGAACTGTTTTGTCAGTTCTTTCAAGAAACTCTTCTAATAAACCGCTCCTTTTTCATCTGTTCTTCTGTCAGTCTTGGGTTATTTTTTAATAACACCTGTGTGTTTTGGTAAATATTTTCCAGTTAATGTTTTTTGTCTACTACCTTCATAAAATCTAATCTGAGTTATTAGAATTTGTAATTTTTGAAATCTGTCATCACTGGATACTTCTATATATCCAAATTCAGTTACATAGTGTCGATTTTTAACTACTCTCTCAACATATTCTTCTGCAGAAATAACTTCACCGTTTTTTAGTTTTATCCCCTCTTTACTCAAATTTAATTCTCCTTCTCCTACATCAATTTCATTTAAGACGACTTTATCTGATCCTAAAGATTCTTGAAATCCTTTGTAAAGAGCTTTTGTCATTCTAATTAAGTGATTGAGATATTCAGAATAAACCTTTTCTTTTACAGTTTCTCTTTCTGTATGAATTTTTGTCCATTCTTGCTCTACAATAGATGACATAAAACTTAAAAGAATAGTTAAACTTTTATCCTTTTCCTTAAAAAGCGGGTAATTACGCGAGGAACGAAGAGGATTAAAAACACTTTGGAATATTTGTAAAAATATCACAAAACTAAGGCAAAAATTCTTTATTTTTTATTTTTGTTGGTAGATAAACTTCAGTCATGAATTTCAACCCACGACCAGAAAGAGCTTCCAACTCTGCTTTCACCTTTCTCTCAACCATCAACTTCAATTCCTTCTGCCATGCTGGATGCTGGAACCAATCATACTTCAACATCTCATGTGCCCTTTTTATGTCGACTTCTTTTGCTTTGATCGTGAAACCCTGCAACTTGAACTCATCTATATCACTTATAGTCAAACCGATGAACTTGGCTGTCGGACAACCCAGTCTCTCAGAAATATGAGCTAGTGAAATACTACCGTACTTTATTACGGAATAAATATACCATCCATACGAGTCAGCATCCGTAAACACATAAACAGGCAACTTATAATCACTCGATAACCTCTGTATCAACCTTCTCGGACCTCTTGCAGCTTGACCTTGTGTCGTCACAAGAATACAATTCTGTTTTTGCCAGAATCTATCTTCATGCAATCTTTCAAAGGCAGCGTTCTTTTCCATAACCAGAATGTAATCAGCATCAACACTCTTGAAAGTTACTTCCTCAACATTACTTGGTATAGCCCACCCACCCGAACCTAACTTAGACCAGTTTATAATATCTCCTCTATCTTGTATCACAACATTACCAACAACTCTTCCTCTAACATCAGCGTTCAAATTTAATTGTTCTCTCAACACATCTAACGTAACTTCTAAATCAACGACAACTGGATCACTTTCATTCTGTTCATCAAAAGTGTTCTCATCAGAACCAGGTAAAGTTCTTTTCAATGCATAGAATAAATCTCTCAGACTGGTATGAATCTTTTGTTCTTGCAATTCTTTGCATAAAGCCGCCACTAACATCGTTTGCATGAATGGTTTGGCATGAGCAACGTTGAACAAGAATCTCTTAGAAACCTTATCTCCTAAAGTAAGCTGTTTGGATTTATCATCGTAAATGACATTAGACAAAGACCTGATAGGTATGTCTATATCAGGATTTTTACTCGAATTAATATCCCTTAAAACATCTTCACCCAGTGTTTCCAATCTCTTCTTTACTTCCGTCATCTACAACAACTCCCATATTCTTTTTTACAAATTCCATTAATTTCTCTAAAATCGGTTCAGGTTTTTTATTCGTTAATTTACCGACAGCATTAGCAACTTCTGGGAGATACCTGTCAAATATTTCCCTTCTCCTCTGTTGCATCTCTATTTTTTTCTTACCAGAAACATGATGCTGCAACTTTCTTCCGAGTTCTTGCAACGCTAATTTAATCTCTTTCATTATGTCTGGATAAGCCGCAACGGCCTGTTTGCTCTCAGAAAGGAATGGAACCCAAACAGAGACGATATGAACCATAATCACTGCAGGACCAACAGGAAGACTCCTACCAGACTGTGCTAATCCGTATCTTTTCCAATCAGTCCCTGTAATTGCCTTTGTTATTGCACAATCCCCTTCTTGGTATATCAACGGTACGCGATTCGATAATCTTACGACTTTGATCTGTTGATCGGCTGGCAACTGTCCACCGAACGCAATAGCACATTCTATTTGGAAAGGATTACCACGGTAGACCTCTGGTGGTCTTGAAACTGCAGCAAAGAATTCTGCATACAGTTCTTTCTTCAAGCCCTTAACCATCATGTCTTCCCCTAAAGGTGACAGACAATCAGTTGGAGGCCTGACAAGTTTTATTTTTTGCATCGCCTTGAATATTTTTTCCGTGTCTTCAACTTCCAACCTACCAGGACTTATTTTAGGGTCTATTCCAGCCAACTTGCATATTTCATTGGCAGTACCAGAACCTATTCTAGAGAAGTCATTCGTTAAGAAAGAAGCTAAAGTTCTTGATTTTGTTGATTTTAACATTCTTCTCAAAATACCCAATTCTATACCATGAGGATGTGGCATTATCTCTTTTGGTATTGGTGGTAATTCATTCACAGCTCTTGGAAATTCCATTTTTCCGTTAGGGCCTTCAAAGACTATTTCAGCAAAAGGATTACCTATTGCAACCTGTTTTATGTATTCGGGAATACCTTGCCTGCTCTCGATGTATCTCCCTTCAATATCCATCTCTACTTTTAGACCGTGCCATTCTCTTCCATCTTCCAAAACCTGGTGACTTATGATCTCTGGCTCATTTTTCTTAACGTCTATCATCATTTCATAATGTGACGTTTTTTTATCACCCACGCTCGATATTATTGTCGTGGGTTTACCAGTCGTCAGTTGGCTGTATAAAATGGCCCCAGAACCTCCAATACCTTGCTGACCCCTAGACTGTCTTAATCTGAAGAATTTAGAACCATAAAGTAACTTTCCCAAAGCCAATGGAATCTGCTTATCAACTAAACCAGGTCCGTTATCCTTGACCATTATCCTGAACCTGTCAGGTCCATTCGGTTTAACCTCTACCCATATTCTCGGCAATATTCTGGCTTCTTCTGCCGCGTCCAAGCTGTTGTCAACCAGCTCTTTTACCACTGTCAATAAAGCCTTCGTAGGGTTATCATAGCCTAGTAAATGCCTGTTTTTCTCGAAAAATTCGGATACAGCAATCTCTCTCTGTTCTTTTGCCATGTCTGCGGCAGTTTTTCCTATTTCATCAGCCATTCTATCAAACCTGTGCGTGTTTTTCTAACCATTTGTAGATGGTATTATGAGTACTCCCATTGATTATCTTCATTATTGCCTCTTTAGCTATATTAATCTTCTCCCACTTCCCTATAAGGCTTATAGTTTTACCGTAAACACATACTTTTACGTCAGTATACTTCTCTATGTACTTCCTCGTTTTACCACCTGTTCCGATTACGCGCCCTTTTAATGTAGCCATCCTTTCTTTCGATTTGGTGAACTCAGATAAATCTATTATCTCCAAGCCGTACTCGTCTTCTAATAGGTAAAGGGAGTTATTAACGTCAAAACCACGGCCAAATGCCTTCAGGACATTTTTTGCTTGGAAGACGTTGAAACTTTCACCTTCAATAGCCACGTCATCATTAACTTCGATCTTAGTTTGTGTAAATTCTTCGATATCTTCCTTTATTTTCTCATCTTTTTTTAAAATGTCCTTTCTTTCTTGAGGGATTTTTATAAAGTCTTTCATTTATTCACTTTTAGATTTAATAAGTTTTATTAATTCGTTAAAAATATCTTCCGGGTCTTTTAAGGGTATATCTAATTTAGAAAAGTAAGAATTTATATTTTTTATGTCCCTTTTCAAGAGTTCTAGGGCGTTTCTGTTTTTTATTGTTGTGCCATGACTAAAATCTATGAAATAAGGCTCATCCCATAGAAGGATGTTGTAAGCACTCAAATCACCGTGTATTAGTCTCCCGGCAACTAATTTCTTAAGATTCTTCAAAACCATTTTGTACAATTCTTTAGGATCATCAGGTCTTACGTCTATGAGTTTTCGTGCAAAAATTCCATTATCCCCTATAAGACTCATTATAAGGATATTATCTTTGTATGCAATTGGTTTAGGGCAATTGACACCTGCCCTTTGTGCTATTTTCATGTTTTTGAACTCTCTTTGACACCAGATGTTGACTACTCTTCGTGTCCTTTTGCCTAAACCTGTAAACCTAGGATCCTCAACTAAATAGCTCCACATTTTTTTAAAATCACACGCTTCAATCCTGTAAACTTTAATTACAATTGATTCTTTTTCTTTTGTTAAGCCAGATAGGACAACAGCTTCCTTTCCTTCTTCTAACATCGATATATTCGATATGTCATACTTGTTGATCAGCTTATAGAATGACATGAGAGTTCGTTCATCAAAAACACCATGAACGATTTTAATCTCTTTGTAAGATTCTTTTTTTCTTTTTAGTACCATAATACCACAGAATAGATGTTAAAAACAATTTAAATCTATTATCAGAAAGAGATATTCTTCACATAACCTTTCTTTTGCAACCAGTTTGCTTGTGTTCTTGTGTATCTCCAGATAACATCTCCTCTTCTGTCAGTCATTACTTTCCATGGTTGTACGAGGATTAAATCACCGACCTTTATCCAGACCTTTTTTCTTAATTTTCCCGGAATCCTTATTATTCTTTCCTTACCGTCATCGCATCTGGCACGCATTTTGTCTGAGCCGAGCATTAATTCTACTACAGATAGGGTTTCACCTTTTCTTGGAATTCTAATTCTAGATATCTCTTCTTCTTCTGTCAACGGTTGTCTTTCCAGATAAACACCTAATAATACAGGAACAACTGAAGATTTAAAAGTTAATTTAAACGTCTTAATATTATGAAAATCTGGATTTTGAGACTTGGGCATAGAAGAGTAAGGGATCAGAGAATAAGTTCTCATTGTGCTCTAGTCGCAAGGGCATTTGGAGCTAATGGTATGATTTATTCTGGCGATAAAGACGAGAACTTAGAAAAAAGCATAAAAAAAGTCGGGGAAAAATGGGGAGGACCTTTTGAGATTAGTTATGAAAAGAACTGGAAGAAAGTCATTAAAAATTGGAAAGGAAGAATTTTACATCTGACCATGTATGGTTTGCCAATACAAGATGTTATGAAGGAAATAAAAGGGGATAAGAAAGACTTATTGGTTTTAATTGGTTCTCAACATGTTCCTGGGGAAGTTTATCATCTAACAGATTGGAATGTTTCTGTTACGAATCAACCTCATTCTGAAGTTGCTTCTTTGGCTGTATTTTTAGATAGATTTTTTGAAGGTAAAGGATTGGGAAAAAAATTTGAAAATAAAAAAATTAAAATAATTCCACAAGAAAGAGGGAAAAAAACTATTTCTTTATTCTCTAGAAAGTAAAACAACTCTACTAGGTTTAAATTCATCCTTTATTTCGTAACCAGTATATTCAGACAATTTTTTGGCAAATTCCACAATTTCTTCATGGAAAGGCATCGAAGCCATTTTCAGTCTTTTTTGTGATTCGCCAATCCACATGTAACCCTTTGGTTCAACAAAATCTGGTTCTGCCTTCAAAATCAGTTTAGCATATTTTTTAGGATACTTCATGTTCAAACCCTTAACCAAAGTCAACCTGAGAATCTTTCTGCAATTAAAATCTTTCATCAATTCTAAACTTTCATTCATTCTTTTCCAACCATTTTTCACGATAGGATTATCAGTCTTCATGTAAGTTTCTTCATCAGGGGCACAAAGAGAAATGTAAAGGTTCGTCGGTTCAACTTCTAAACTCTTCAACTTCTCTGGAGATGTACCTTTTGTCACTAAGAATGTTGAAAACTTTCTTCTATGAAACTCTTTCAATAATTCAGAAAACCTTGGATATAGTATACTGTCACCAATTAGACTCAAAGCAGCATTTGTCGGGTTCTGTGCTTCTTCCCATTTTTTCTTATCAGCTTTCTCATTTCCTTTAAAACCAGTCAGAAGCAGTCTTTGTGCTTTTATCAGTTCATCAATGATTTCAGAAGGTTCATCAATCGATTTCTTGTTCATCTCTTTTTCAAAAACAGGGTGAAAAGTCCTCCAACAATAAACACATCTGTTCAAGCATGATAAGCTGACTGTACATTGTAAGCATCTATGACTTTCTATTCCGTACCATTTCTGTTTGAAACAATACCTATTTTTTCTTAAACTTTCTTTTGTCCATCTACAGATCTTGACAGCAGAGTGTTGATGTTTCCCTACTATTCTGTAGCCCTGTTTGTAGTACATGTCTAAGAATTTCTTTGGAATTTTTTCTCGCATATTCTAAATCATAGAAAAATCAAATTATAAATAATAAACCAAAACTAATCCTGATTTACTTTAGGTAGAACCCCGACTTCTATAGTTGTGCTTTGAGAAACACAACTGGATTTTACTGTCAGATCAAGAGTATATTTCCCTTCATTTCCTACATCAGGACTAACGTACAAGAATAGGGTTTTTGATTCTTCAGCTCTCAATCCAAACAAACTCGGTTTAACAACAGCCCATTCAGGTCCATTTAAAATAACATTGTATTTATCCCCAAAACTGCCAGCGTTTATTGCTCTTATTTTTAATATCTGACCTTGACCAATTACTGTGTCAAGTTTGTTCGAGTCTGGAAATAGGAACAAACCATAACCATCACAATTCTGTGTAGATGGTTGTAGAGAGAATAAAAAATTAATTGCAACTCCAATAACGATTACCAAAATCGCAATTATCGTAAACAAAAATGCTAAAAGACTGTTGGGTTTCATTCCATCACCCTAAAAAGTTTGCAACAAAACATATATAAGGTTAAGTATTCCGATGACAAGTCCTGTGATAATGATGAATAACCCCAACTTTGACTTGACTTTGGCTTCTGCAGCCACTGCTAAAAATAAGAAGAAACTAGCCAGTAGCAGTATTTTTTCTATCAATTGATCACCTCATCACAACCAAGTAAATTACGATAAGGATGATTATCACGATTATTATCGAAATCAGCAGAGACCTCATTATTTTGTTTTCCCAGAAGCCTTTTATTACTTCACCAGTTGGTATACCACCAGCTGGTGTGGTTATGGTTACATTTGGTTGAGTTATTTCTGGTGTAGTTTCTTCTACTGGGGTTGTTTGTTCAGGCGTTGTTTCATTAACAGTTATCGTAATATTTTCAACAGGTGTAGTTTCTTCAATAACTGTCGTCTCTGGTACAGTCGTTGTCGTAACTTCTCCTTGAGATAAAACCTCTATCGTCAACATTTGTGTATCTTGACTGTTGCTAGACTTTGCTGTTAAGTTTACTAGATATGTTCCTTGCGCCCCATATTCTGGGCTGTAGTAGGCGTACACATCTTGGGATTCGTTAGTGGACAAATTTACTTGTTCAGGTCTTACAGATGACCATATCACATCAGATATGATCTTCCAAGTATCGGCAAACAAACCTGTGTTAGTAATTTTACCCTTGATCATTTTACCCGTACCACTAACTATCTGTAATAGATTTTCTTCAATTGTTAAAGCAATTCCGTAACACTTTGTAACGGCGAAAGTTATCGTCCCTTCTTTCTTCACGAATGTTGATTCAACTGTGAAGGAAACTTCATAAGTTCCTTCGGCTTCATTCATGAAATCTATGCTCAAACTCTTAGCTTGTCCAGGTTGAAGTGCTACAGTCGTTGAATAATTCAAATCTCCAATTGTAAGTGTGTATTCATCTTCCTTCAAACCAATGTTTTTAACGGTTATGTTGAATGTCTTTGTTTTACCGCCACAAGCTTGCACTGTCTGTGGGAATGTAACGTCAACATCATAACACTTTACCACTTTCACCATAGTGGAAGCTGAAGCACTTGCGTAACTTGTTGCTGATGCAGCATCTATTGTTAGACCATAAGAACCCAATTCAACATTAGCAGGGTTTACTGTGAATGTGACGTTGTTTGTCTTACCAGAGTTTATTACGAGATTATCAGGAACTGTTGTGAAAGCTGATGCATCTCCTGAAACAGTAAATGCAACATTCTCAGTATAATTCCCTAAATTTACTAGTATGCCAATTGCTTGTTGCTCTTCTCCTTGGCAAACCATGATTTGATCTGGAAGAGTTAATTTCAAGATATGATCAGGAACTACGATTAAATTAAACTTATCTGTCGCGGTTAAATTAGCCCGACTTGTTAATGTTACAGTACCATTAAATTGTCCAAAATTATTTTCATAACAGTTTGGTGTGATGAATAAATATATCTTATCTGAATTACCAGGTGTTACAGTTATGGTATCAGAACTCAAAGAATACCAACCATTTGGTATTCCACCAACAGTTACGGTATAAGCATCTTGCAACTCACCTACGTTATTGATAGTAATGTCGTAGGTTGCGATACCACACGGTTTTGTGGTTATACTCTTAGGCGAAACAGCGACTGAAACGTCGTAATTACTAACTGCAAAAACGGGGCTAAAAACGAAAACGAAGGCTAACAATATAGACAGATATAGTTTGTAGTTCATAATCATCAAAATATATCATATTCGATAAAAGATTTAACCATTTTTGAGAAAACTTTATATTGTTAACGGAACTCAAATAGAAAACTTTGCCGCTTCGAGTTAAAAATAATAAATATTAAAATCATTGAAAGAAAATATTGATTTGATTTGCCTCGATAGCTCAACGGTAGAGCAATTGCCTTGTAAGCAGTAGGTTGGGGGTTCAAATCCCTCTCGAGGCTTGTAGGAATTTCAGACAAAACAGAGGATTTAAATAATTAACTATTCCTTTATTTAGCAATGACTAATGAAGCCTTAATCAAAAAGTTTCTCGAGTTCTGTAAAGCTAATGCTATGAGTAAATTACGAATCCTAAAATACGATTATACATTACGAAATCTATCCAAATGGTTGAATAAGGATTTCAATAAAGCCAATAAAGATGACATGATTAAGCTGATGGGAAAAATAGAAGAAATGGATTACAAGGATTGGACAAAGCATGACTACAAAGTAATACTAAAAAGATTTTACAAATACCTAAACGATGACAAGGATTTTCCAGATACTGTCAAATGGATTAAACCTACAATAAAAAAGAACAATCAGAAATTACCAGAAGAATTATTGACAGTAGAAGACATCGATGCGATAGTTAATTCTGCTATTAACATTCGTGATAAGGCTTTTGTTAGATGCTTATATGAATCTGGTTGTAGAATATCTGAATTTTTAGGTTTACAGATTAAGCACATCCAATACGATGAATATTCTCCTGTTATAACTGTAAATGGTAAAACAGGATCAAGACGGATTAGACTAATAGATAAAGATGGTTTACTCAAAGCATGGCTTAATTCACATCCATTGAAGGATAATCCAGATGCTTATGTCTGGATTTCAAGAAGTTATGAAACTCAATATACATCTAAAGGCAAAAAGACAGAATTTATCAAAAAAAGATTGATTAACCAACCTCTTGATGGACATTCTATTACAGAGATGTTACGATTACTCGCTACGAAGTCAAATGTCAAGAAGAAAGTCAATCCTCACAATTTCAGACATTCTCGTGCAACCCATCTTGCAGTAAAATTAACAGAGGCACAGATGAAGCAGATGTTTGGATGGACTCAAAATTCTGGCATGGCTTCAATCTATGTTCATCTGTCTGGTAGGGATTTGGATGAACCATTATTGAAGATGTCTGGATTGTTGGATACGGAAATCAAAGAAGAACAAAGTTTCTTCAATAATCTCGATAAAAAATTAGTTAATGATTCTGAATTCAGATCAAAGTTCATTAAATTCATGCACGATTCTGGTGTTAAAGTTAAATGACATCATCTCGTTCTATCTATCGACAAAAAAGGATTGACTTGATTAAAGATTCTATCAGTTTATTATGCGATATGTTATTGATGACACATGAACAAAGAGAACAAATACCACTATCTAATTTTAAGTTGTTGAATAAATTGCTATTACGGCAAGACAAGAAGACTATAATCTTCCGACAAGGTTTTTAGTTTATTAGCAAAAAACAACACTTTTATTGATTTTCATCTGTATCACACGGCAATAGAATAAAAAAGAATGGATTTTAAGTTATTGAAAAAAATACTTGTATTTTTTTTTGCTGAACCTCTCTCTCATCTCTCTCTTTTCTCCAAAACCGATATTTGATTTTCCAAATATCCATTCATAGACAGAATTGAACAATCGTTTAGTGGTTAATTCGTCTGGTATTTTAACATCCTTAAACTCATCGACAGTATCAAACAAGAATTTTCTTATAAAAATCCTAATAGGTGATGGGAATCTTTCTGGTGTGTGATTGGCGATAGTTCCTAATGCAATTAAGTTATTATTTTCTCTTTGAACCAATTTTATACATATAGGCAATAAACAAAGGATTTGAGGCATGACAGCATAATAGTATTTCATAGCATTTTTTGGATTGTCAAATATTTTTCTTAAATATTTTAGAGAGAGTACACTTTTTAGTTTTCCAGAATAAATTTTTTTTAAATCATCGAAATTATTTAAGAATGGAGAAAAATTAAACCCTCTCGAACTATCCATAAAATTCTGAAAAAGGATATCAAAATTAGCCAAATAGAATTTTTCTTTTTGTAAACCATAAGGTGATTCTTCTTCATGATGTAATGAAATTCGATTGTCTTGTAATAGACCTTTTTCTCTACCATAAAGGCTATTTTCTTTATAGTTCCAGAATTCCGTTATTTCTTTGATGCTTGTTGGTTCTACGCATGAGATAAAAATAATGTTTTCTTTGTTAATCCCATTCATAAATTCATTCAATTCTTCTTCTTCTTTTTTTGATTTGTCTATCCTTTCTGTCTGGTTTTTTGTCATGAAAAACAGATTGTCATTATAAACATTTATTTTTTATATTTTTTTAACATGAAAACAACGATAACTTTTGCTAAAGAAGATTATGAAAAATTAAAAAGAATGATTGATTCTGGAAAATATCGAACCATTGTTGATGCAATTTCTGATTTGATTAGAAGGTCTGATTGAAATGGAAAAAAAAGGAATCAGAATGGTCATCGAGGAATTAAAAGAATTGGAGAAAGAAGAAAATGATAGAGAAAGAAAGAATGAAGCAATTTCTGAATAAATCAATCAGAATTGTTTATCAGGATTCTAACAGATTTCAGACAGCGATGGGAATACTAAAAGATGTTACTGATTACGACATAGCTTTAGAAACTAATTGGAATATTTTGATAATCCCACTAAATTCTATCGAAAAAATCAAGGTTTCAAAGACGGAGTTGTGATCTCTCATGATTAAAAAAGAAACTCTAAAAATGGATTTGCATGACGGGATTATCACGATTGAAGGGATAAGGGAATTGTTGAAGATGAAGAAAGAAGGTTTGAAGATAGATACGATTAGATGGAAACCCATGATTGAAAATTATCTCTATTGTAAAGCAGAAACCATTGAGAAATTGACACAAAAGTTACAACAAGCACAATCGGATTTTCTTGAGGCTAAAAAAACAAAAGAGGAACTTGAGCATGAAAAAAGTGATTGTTGAGTTACAAGGAACTAAAGAATTAGAGAATCAAGTAGAAGTCAAAAGAGATTTGAGAAATAACAGAATAGAAACTTTGTTGTTAAAAGAAAAACCTAAATTCAAGTCATTGGGTATGGGTTTACATCGAGAAATCTTCTATTATGGAACTAAAATCTACGATGAAGATGGAAAATCATTCGATGCGATAGTAACAAGCGATAATAAGATTCATGTTAATTGGAAAAACGATAATGAAATCAGAAATCAGTTTGGATTGAATTATAGATGGGAATTCTTTGATGACATTCTCGATAGAACATGGTCTAACAAGAGCATCAATGAATGGTTAAAGGGAACAAGACATAGAACTTTGAAAGAGATGTTCAATAGGATTTTGAAGAAGAATGAACATTTCATCTGGTATCCAGATGACAGATGGCATAAATTTATTGTTTTAGATATTTTATCTGGTTATTTTCTGGAATTGTTTGAAACAAAAGGTAGAACTTTGTTTAAAGCAGACAAGAGAAGTGGTAAATCAAAACAATGTCAAGTCTATCAGTTATTAGGATTCAATCCCATGATGTCTGCCGATTGGACAAAATCATCTATGTTTCGAGCAGTAGAATCGACAAAGGGAACACCTATTATCGATAATTTCGATGAAATTCCAGACGAATTAAGAAAAGACATAATGACAGTTTACAGACAATATAGAAAAGGTATCAAGAGCATCAGAACAGAAGGCGAAAGAAAAAAGAAACCAATGGGTTATGACTTGTTCTGTTCCATGATTTTGAATAATCAATTGGGATTGGATTCGACATCTGAAGATAGAAGTAATATAGTCAAAATGTTAGGAACAAAGGGTTCTATCACGAAAAGACAGTTAAGATTAGATGATCCAGAATGGGATGAAATCAGGGATGATTGTTTTATCTGTGGTTTACAGAATTGGAAAATCGTTAAAGAAATTTCTGATAAACTATTGTCAAATGTTTTATCAGACAGGGAATTGGAAACGATATTCCCACATCTGGTTTTGGCAAAAATAATAGATGAAAAACTATACAAAGAAATTTTGAAACTCAAACAAGAGGACATTGAACAAAGAAAAATAACTGAATTAAGCGAGGATTGGCTTTATAATGCAGTTGAATTGATACTCAAGAAATTAAAAGAAGATAATGCGATGGCACTATGGATTAAGGTTAAAGATATTGTTAATGAACTCTCTCCAATTGTGTTCGACAGTCTTGCTAAAGACTATAACAAGAATAAAAGAGGATTGGCTATATTTTTAGGCAAGAAATTCAAAGCCAATCCTTTATTTAAAGGTCGCATGGTTAAGGGTAATGCAGAATATCTTTTCAGAAAAGTTGATGTTATCAGATTTTGTGAATTAAAAGAATATGATGAATTAGTATCTACCTATTCTACCTATCCTACCTTATCTACAAATTCTACACAATCTACTCAGGTAGAGAAGGTAGAATGTGTAGAGAGAGAAGAGAGAGGTGTAACTAATGACAACGATTAAAGATTTTATGAAAAAACCAGCTGTCAAACCCATTAAGAAAATGGTTAATGGTGTTTGGATTGAAACTGAAGAGGAGATCAAGATATGGAAAGAAATATAATACCCCCCTACCCCATCATGCAATTTTTAAAAATGATTTGTGACAAGACACTATTATACGGAATAGATACTATACTCTTTATAGTAGGTGAACCATCATGAGTAAAGGTCTGATAGGTTCAGTCATCCTATTCATAGTCTTAGTCATCCTACCATTATCCATCTACATCTACAAGTCTGGTTTCACGATACCAACACTCGATTGGTTTAGGGTTATGACTTATCTGATTCCATCATCTGTCATTTTCTGTGGTCATCTGTTACTGTTAAAAATAGACACGATTAAAAAGGATGATGTTTCAGATACAATGTTTGCTATAAAGAATAAAGTAACAAATGATTTCAATGCTGAAGTTAGCAAATCCAAAGGACTTAATCTGGATGTTCAGAACTCCATCAAGGATATGGATGATGCTAAACAGAAGATGATGACAGACATAGATGTTCGATTAAAAAAGAATAATGATGCTCTGATTGAAAGGATAGATAAAAGGATGGATGTGATTGACAGTAATCTTAACAATAAACTGGATACCACGATAGCGAATAGCAGGATAAATGAAATTATCATTAAAATGGATGAAAACAACCAGAACCTTAAAACAGTCTTTGATTTTAATGATAATGTCATCGCTAATAAACTAAATCAACTCGAAACTTTATGGGCAAATAGCATGACCACGATAATTCAGACGATGGAACTATCAAAAAAAGCAAAACAAGAATTAATAGATGAATTGAATAGATTAAAGATGAAACTATCAAAATCAAGAGGCGATAAATACAATCAGACTCTGAATAAATACCATATATTGAAAGCTAAAATGTCAGAGATGAAATGATGAAAACAGAAGCAGAGATAAGACAGAAGTTAGATGAATTAAATACAGAATGGGTTAAGAGCAATAACAAACTTCTACTCAACAAACAGATCAAATTATTAGAATGGGTATTGGATGAAGATACTACGATAGAAGTATATTAGTGATGAAGATGATTTATTTTAAGATTAAATCCCTCAATATATCACAATTATAAGTCATCCCTCTCGAGGCTAACTATTTAGTAGAAAAATTTATTGACTGTTTATGGTTTCTTAAAAATATTGATAATTGTTTGACCCACAAAATGACTTGTTATTAATACGACAATAGCAACTCCAACATGCTGAAAAATCTGTGAATAAGGATTTGCCTTTTGATTAACTGCTATCAGATAACTCAACACCGAAAGCAGTGATAATCCTATAATTATGGAGGACGATATAGCATATTCTATCGGTAAAAAGACAACCAGTAAAACAAATAGTGATGTAACACTCAACCTGGTCAAAAAATTACTAAAGGTATAAATTTTGATGTTATTTTTTGAGTTTGAAGATTGCGATTCTCTATATATGTGAATGCCTAATGAATCTGATATATTATCTGCAACAGCGATTAATAATAATGCGCCAATGATACTCATTTTAGGGTTAGTAATTCCATCTAAACCAACAATCAAGGCCAAACTAGTTACAACAGAAGAAGTAATGCCATAACTGAATTTACTAAGATCTATCATATTCTAATTTTCTTTCCCAAGAACAAAAATCTATCTATCAAAACCCCTTTAAATGACGTAAAAAAATTAATTTAAATTCTTCCAATCATTCTTATTCTAGGTGATCTCATGGGAAAAGGTTCTGGTTACGGTAAAGTCATACTTTTCGGAGAACATTTCGTTGTTCATGGCATTCCTGGAATTGTTTCTGCTGTTGACGCGACGACTGATGCCGAAGTGAAAAAAGTCGATGTTTCTGGTATCAACATCATAGATGAGAGAAAAGGATCGGTAGGTTATACTGAGAAGAAAAAAATTCAACAGAAAGAATCGATTGATAAAATGTTAGAAGCGATGAAGTTGGATAACGATGTTTCTCTAGATATTTGGATCGGCGGTAACCTTCCTAGTTTCAGTGGAATCGGTGCTTCAGCTGCCAGTAGTGTTGCCATCGCTAGAGCCATATCAGAAGAGTTTGGTTTGAATTTATCTGATGAAAGAATTAATGAAGCATCTTATGAAGCTGAGAAGGCTTATGCCGGAACGCCATCCGGTATCGATAACACTGCCGCGACTTTCGGTGGCTTGTTGTGGTTCAAGAAAAATATTAATGGACCTGATATGATCGAGAAGTTGAGCATAAAAGAACCGGTTGAGATTGTCATGGCTAATTCTGGTGTTGTGGCTGACACGAAAGAGATGGTGTTGGGTGTTACTGAGAGAAAGAAAAAATACCCTGAAAACTATGACAAGATTTTCAAGCAGGAAGAAGAGTTGGTTGTTGAAGCAAGAAAAGCTCTTGAAAATTTTGATTTGAAAAAAGTTGGACAGTTGATGGACATGAATCATAAACTGTTGCAAGACATAGAAGTTTCTTGTAAAGAATTGGATCATCTTGTCAAGGTTGCTAGAGAGAATGGCGCTTACGGTGCAAAGATGACTGGTGGCGGTGGTGGGGGTTGTATTGTTGCATTGACACCGGGAAAGAAATTACAAGAGCAAGTTGCAAAGGCGATAGAAAAAGAAGGTTTCAAAGTTTTGAGGACGAAGGTTGGAGTGAAGAAATAATCTATTTTTATAAAAACTGATTGAGAACAAAAATTCATCTTATCAAAGATTAAAAACCATTAAATCCTTTACTATCAATTCTTTTTGTAGTGACTTCATGGAAGTTGTTGAAAAGAAAACCGTAGAAGATTATCAACAATTCAGAACTGTTTACGAAGAACTAAAATTTCTTGAAACTGTTATTTCAAATCTAGATAGTACTACATGGATCCATAATCATGTTGTTGATGCTGTTAAAAGAGTTGATGAAACTATCCTTCATGGGTATGGTGATCTAGTAGGAAAGAATGTAAGATTAGGGGTGCATGATGAAGTAATAGATTTTTTAACTTGGATGAATTTCTGGAAAGAAGATGAAAAAATATCAGAACAAGTAACGAAACATCTAAACCCAGATAAAATATACAAGTCATTCTTAGACGATGTTAAGAAAATTAAAGAAAAATTACCAGAAACTCTAGAGAAGTTAGGAAAACTCAAGATGGATAAATCTAAATTCATAAGTCGTGTTGTTTCCTTTGAAGTCCTTGGAACTTGGGGGCCAGATATAAATGATACCAAAGGAGTGAAAAAAAGTGATCATGATGTAAATTATTTATATCAGGTTTTAATGATTCTACCAAGATTAGAAGAACTAACAAAAAACTTATCAGAGGATTACGAGAGTTTTCAATCAAAATTCGATAGAGTTGATACTCTTTATAGATGGTTCCATTACAAAAGGGAAGAATTGACAAAATTCGAAGATGTCATCAGTTCTATAAAAGATGGTGTTAAAGAAGAAATAGAGTTGCTTGATGAGGAAATTAAGGAAGTAAGACTCAGAAAACAAGAACATGAAAGAATAGAACGTAACTCCGATATTAAAATTACTTGGGATGGGGATTATGTTTGGATTAATCATGGGGATGGAATTCTTTCGCAGATACATGCTGTAACTCTTGCAAAAGGTGAGGATTACTCAGTCACGAGTAGAATGGAGTTCATGGATGATGTCAACGGAATCATCGAAAAGAAAGGTAAAGTAGTGATTATGGAGAACACTTTCTATAGAGATGTGAATGGTAGATTAATCTCTAATGCTGAGGTAAAATTGGATCAAGTATTATTGAATTGTATACCAGAACCGATTTATACTCCATCAGGCGTTGTCGAACCCCAAGGATGGGTCAAACATGAGACAGAATTAATTAAAAACATGAGTAGAGTTATAGTCGATTATCTGAAATCAAGAAATGCTTTTTCGAACCAGAAAGGAATACATTATGAAGATATTTTTATATCTGTTTGCAATGCACCAGGACTCGATGCATACGATTTAAAGGAATATTTCTTAAACCCACTAGTTGAAGAAGGTCGATTAATAAAAGACGGAGAAGTTTACTTTTTAACAAACTCCAAACTTTTATCAGTTGCTTTAAAATAAACTTATCAAAACCGTTTAAGGAGTTATCGAGGATTAAATATTTAAAAAAAATATTATCTATTATCAATCACTCTATCTATAGCAACCTTCAACCAATAAGTGTAATCATCAGGGTTTTTTTGTATATATTTTTTCAATTCTTTCAAATTAACCCATTTCCACTCATCAACTTCCTTTGGGTTCGGCTCAGGTTTACCGTCAAACTTTCCGAAAAAAACATGATCATATTCATTCTCAAAAAGACCGTTATCAAACTTTACTTTGTAAGTAAAATTGAACACTTCTTTAAGGTCGCAATCAAACCCCATCTCTTCCTTCAACCTTCTGTGTACTGCCTTCTCTAAAATCTCTCCATCCCTTTGATGGCTGCAACAGGTATTCGACCATAAACCGCCAGAATGATACTTTGACTTTGCCCTTTTCTGCAATAACAATTCACCCTTAGAATTAAACACGAATATCGAGAATGCCCTGTGCAACTTCCCCTCTCTATGTACTTTTATCTTCTCCCCCTTTCCAGTAACCTTGTCGTTCTCGTCAACCGTCAATATATATTCAGGCATTTCCATCCCTAGAGATTAAATATATTTGAAAAATGTAGATATTTATCAGCATATATATTTTTGTGGTAGAAACTGTAAATTATAGATATGTTGTGGATAGATATACTGGGTTATATCGCAGGTATTCTTGTTGTAATATCCTTACTCCCGCAGGCAATAAAAAGCTGGAAGACAAAATCGACAAAAGATATTTCTTTGTCAAGATATGTTATCTATGTAACTGGATTAATTCTTTGGATAATTTATGCTTTAATAATTAATAACGGTCCTGTAGCAGTAATGAATTCTGTTGGTTTAGTTCTTGCACTTTCAATCTTGTTTCTAAAACTAAAATATGGATAAAATATATTTATTGCAGTTATATTGTTATTATTTAAAAACTTTTATTTTCTCACAATAGAGGTATTTTTAAATAAATGATTCTTATATAGAAGAGTGTGGTCGGATGAAGAAAAAGGATGAAGAATTAGTAGAAAAATTGATGAATGGAAAGATAAAATTGCGTGATGTTGAGCAATACACAAACAACAACAGCAACGAGGCCACAAGAATCAGGAGATTGTTCTTAGAAAAAAAATACAGAGTTAAATTGGAAAACATAGGGAATAATGTCATTAATTTCAACGACACTTTGAATAGGAACATTGAAAACCCGATCGGAGCAACTCAAGTTCCTCTAGGTTTTGCTGGTGAATTGAAAGTTAATGGCGATTATGCCAAGGGTGATTATCCAATATTGTTAGCAACAACTGAGGGTAGACTTGTCGGTGGCATGGCAAGAGGAATTAAAATCTTTAACATGTGTGGCGGAGTAAACACAGTCATACTAAAAGAAGGCATGGCAAGAGATGTTCTCGTCAGGACAAAATCTGCTAGAGATTCTTATAATCTTATAAGATGGGTTCAGAGCGAAGAAGCATTCAAATTTTTCTCGGAAGAATTCTTAAAATCCAATAAGTTTGCTAAATTAAAAGAAGTGAAAGCTTACACAGCAGGAATGTACGTTCATATAAGGTTCAAATCTGGTTCTGGTGCAGCGATGGGAATGAACATGATAACCATCGCATCCAAGTCTGCTGTAGATGTTATGATTCCTAAAGTCAAGAAGGAATTGGGTTTAGACGTGACTTTCATCAGTGAATCTGGAAACATGTGCGCGGATAAAAAAGCTGCTTACATCGATGTGTTAGAAGGACGTGGCGTTTCTGTGATAGCGGATGGAATCATCCCAAGAAAAATTATCAAGGAAGAATTCAGGGTTGAACCAGAAAAAATAGTCGAAATAAACAAGGCAAAATGTTTGCAAGGTTCAGCATTAGCAGGTTCTCATGGTTTTAATGCGCACGTTGGAAACGTTCTTGCAGCGATGTACATTGCACATGGTCAAGACCCGGCACAAATTACAGAAGGAACTCAAGCTATAACAGACGCATCAGTAGTCGATGGAGATTTGTATGTTTCAATTTTTATTCCCGCCTTAGAAGTTGGTACTTATGGTGGTGGGACGAAAAGAGAGACTCAACAAGAGGCTTTGAAATTAGTCGGTTTGTACGGCGAGAATGACGATACGGGAAGGACAAAATTTGCATTTGCCGAAGTTGTTGCTGCAGCATGTTTAGCTTCTGAAATAAACCTTCATGCGATTGTTGCCGCTGAAGAATTATCCAAAACACATGGAAGTTTGAAGAGAGGATGAAATGAAAATAGCCGTTGCGATAACAGGCGCATCTGGTTCTGTAGTAGGTATAAAATTAATCGAAGAATTAAAAAAGAAAAAAATACAAACCGTAACACTAATCACAAAAAACGGAATGAAAACTTTGGAAGAAGAAACTAACTTAAAACTAAAACCGGACTATGAAGAAGACGATTTTTTCTCTCCGATAGCGAGCAGTTCACAAAAAGTTGATGCTTTTGTCATATGCCCATGTTCTATGAAAACTCTTTCTGCGGTTGCAAACGGATACTCGAATAATCTGATAACAAGATTAGCTGATATCTGTCTGAGGATGAAAACAAAATTGATATTGTGTGTTAGAGAAACACCATACAATTTGATACATATAGAGAACATGAAAAAAGTTACTTTGGCTGGTGGAATAATAATGCCTCTGAATGTTGCTTATTACTTCAAACCTAAATCTGTTGACGATATAACGAATTTTTTTGTTGGGAAGATTTTGGATTTGTTGGGAATAGAAAATAATCTTTACAAGAGGTGGGAAGAATGAGTTTGCATGAATTTTTGGAATCGCAAAAACCGAAGATTGTTGAAAAAGAAATCGATAAGAATAACATACCGTTGATGATAAAAAAAGACCAATCACTTATTCTCTTCAAAAAAATCAAGGGATACAATTATCAGATTGTTAGTGGAGTTTGTGGTACTAGAGACAACATCGCATCATGGCTCGGCACAAACAGAGAAAAATTATCCTTTAAAATTGCTGACGCGATTCAGAATCCAAAAAATTATAATATAATAGATGATGCTCCTTGTTACGAAGTGAAAGGCAAAGACTTAGATGAGATACCGTTGATGAAATATTGTGAAAAAGATGGGGGCGAATACATAAGTTCAGGCATTTTAATTTCTCGTGATCCTGATAGTAAAAGGTTGAACGCTAGTTTTCACAGAATGATGAAGATTGACAAAAACAGAATGGCAATAAGATTGTGTGATAGAGACACATTAAAATTCTGTCAAAAATATTCAAAAGATATGCCTGTTTCAATCTTCATCGGACATGACCCATCAGTCTTGATTCCAGGTGCCATATCAGCTGGTGATATAGATGAATTCAAAATCATGAGTTCCTTACGTCAACTGGAAGTTACGAAATGTAAAACGAACGATTTACTCGTGCCAGCACATTCCGAAATTATAATCGAAGGAAGGATAACTAAAGAGATGGTTGACGAAGGACCTTTTGTTGATATCAGTGGAACATATGATGTCGTCAGAAAACAACCCGTACTTGTCGTAGATGGAATCTGGCATAAGAAAAATCCAATATATCACACACTCCTACCAGGCGGGAATGAACACAGATTGTTGATGGGTATGCCAAGGGAACCTACTATATATAATGAAGTGGCAAAAGTGTGTCCTGTTAGAGCTGTCAACATTTCAACAGGTGGATGTTCTTGGTTACATTGTTTCATTTCGATAAAAAAACAAAAACAGGATGACGGAATGAAAGCGATAGAAGCTGCATTTCGGGGTCACAAATCTTTGAAGCATTGTGTAGTTGTTGACGATGATATCGATGTCTTCAACCCAGAAGAAGTAGAATGGGCAATCGCAACAAGGTTCCAGGCAGATAAACAAATTACAACGAAGAAAGAGGAAGGAAGTAGTATCGATCCGTCAACAGTGGGTCAAGAAACAATGCCAGGAACAGATAGAAGACTTACATGTAAAGTTGGTATCGATGCAACCATTCCATTTGCTTTGAAAAAAGATAAGTTTGAAAAAGCATTCATAGTTGGCGAAAATAAATGATTTCTTTCGGTGAAGGGAAGTATAAAGTTTGGTTGAAGGAACAAGGACTTGATAACGGTATCGTCTTAATAGTCGGCGGCGGTGAAGTTTCACATATCGGTAGTGTTGTGTTATCCGAACCTATAATTAATACTGGAAAATTTTCCTCATGCAAATCTCGTGTAATCAATGTAAAAGGACATAAAGAAGAAAAAATTGCCAAATCATTCGCTGAAAATTTTTGTATAAAAACAAAAAAGCCAGTGTTGTGTGTCTGCGGAATGCATGTTAACAATGCAACAAAAAAAGAAATTGAGATTCTTGTTGATAATGCAGATAAATTATTGAAAAGAGTGAAATTATGAGAGCAGTAATTTTTGATAAGGATGGTGTATTAATAGAAACTTTTGATTCATACTTTCAATCTTATACAAAAGTTTTATCCAGGATTGGAATCAAGATAATAGCCAATGATATAGCAAAAAGATACGGAATGAAAGGACCAGAAATAATAAAACAGATAGTTAATGAAAAAGGAAAGATTATAGCTGACGAACAAGTAAAAGAATTGGCCAATGAAAAAGATAAACTTTACATGAAAATTTCAGAGAAAAAATTGAAATTGTTGCCAGGAGTAAAAAAATTGTTGACTTATCTAAAAAAGAAAAATTACAAAATTGGTATCGCTTCTTCTTCATCTAAAGAAATTATAGAGAAAATGATTAAAGTGACAAAAATAGAGAATTATATCGATGCAATTGTTGACGGGTTTGAAGTCAAGTATAGTAAACCAGATCCAGAGATTTTTCTCAAGTGTGCTGAAAAACTGAAAGTAAAACCTGAAAGTTGTTTTGTGATTGAAGATTCTTTTCATGGAATAAATGCTGCGAAAAAAGCCGGTATGAAATCTATAGCAGTAACTACAGGTCAACACACACGAGAAGAATTAAAAAAAATGAAACCAGATTGGATTTTAAATACATTAGAAGAATTTAATAAAATAGGGGAATTGTGATGTACTTAACGAAAGAAGAAGAAAAAATGTTGAATGGCGAAGAAGGACACGCAGTAAAGAAATCAATGGAGATACTTGTTGCCCTCGGTGAAATATTCGGTGCTGAAAAACTCATAAAGATAGGTTCTGTTCAAGTTGCTGGAGTATCCTATCACAATCTAGGCGATGCTGGTTTAGAATTTTTGAACGAACTATCAAAAGATGGAAGAGTTAAAGTCTTAACAACTTTAAACCCAGCTGGAATGGATTTGGAAGATTGGAAAAAATTAGGTATATCAGAAGATTTTGCAAAAAAACAGAATTTAGTTATAGACGCATTCAGAAAAATGGGCATAATAATTTCATGTACATGTACACCTTACCTCATTGGCAATTTACCAAGATATGGGGAACATATTGCATGGTCTGAATCTTCTGCAGTAACTTTTGCCAATTCTGTTATTGGTGCGATGACTAACAGGGAAGGTGGTCCATCAGCATTAGCAGCGGCATTCGTCGGCAAAACACCATGTTATGGATTACATCTAGAAGAAAACAGAATACCAGATGTTCATGTTGATGTTAAAGTCGATTTGAAAAATTTCTCTGATTGGGGTGCCCTTGGATATTGTATCGGTAAAAAAGCTGAGAATAAAATACCTTTCATAACTGGGATAAAAGATGCTAATATAGACGAGTTGAAATCATTCTGCGCTTCAGTCGTTACATACGGATCAAAACCATTGTTCTACATCAAAGGATTGACACCGGGTTCTGAAAGACAAAAAATTCCAAAAGAGATAATCCCGATTAAAGAAGATGACATGAAAGAAGCTTACAAGAATATCAACGACGAAGTTGACAACATAGATTTCGTTTGTATCGGTTGTCCACACTGTTCGATCAATGAGATAGCTGAAGTAACAGATTTGTTGAAGGATAAAAAAATATCACCTAATGTTGAATTTTGGGTTGCAACTTCAAGACCAATGAAACAAATTGCTGATGCAAGAGGATACACGAAGATTATAGAAAATGCTGGTGGAAAATTTGCGTGTGACACTTGTTTGGCAGTCGCTCCTTTGAAAGGAAGGTTCAAGTCAGTTGCTACAACATCAGCAAAAGGATGTTTCTATTCTCGTGGAAGCAATGAGATGAAAACAAAACTTGGAAATATGAAACAATGCGTTGATGCTGCGGTGAGTGGAAAATGGAGTTGAAAGGAAGAATAATTTCAAGAGGAATCGTAAAAGCGGAAGCATTAGTCACATCACAACCGATATCATTCTACGGTGGAGTTAATCCTGATACAGGTATAATCATAGAAAAGGGGCATGAATTGGAAGGTAAGAATATTAAAGGAAAAATTCTAGTTTTCCCTAACGGTAAAGGTTCTACTGTTGGATCGTATACACTTTACAGGATGAAAAAAAATAATGTTGCACCTGCCGGTATGATTAATAAAGAATGTGAAACTATAGTTGCTGTCGGTGCGATAATTGCAGATATACCATGCGTTGACAAAATCGATACATCAAAAATAAAAAATGGAGATATTATTCGATTAGAAAATGGCATTGTGAAGATAGGTTGATTTTATGGACGAATTGATTTTAGTAAAATTCGGTGGTTCAGTCATAACTGACAAGAGTAAACCTTTTACTGAAGATATCAACACGATAAGAAGATTGGCAAAAGAAATACATGAGGCAAGACAAGAAAAAAAATTCAAACTCATAATTGGACATGGTGGCGGTTCTTATCCACATACCCCTGCATCTCAATTTAAAACGAATGAAGGTGTGATCAATGAAAGAAGTTATGAGGGTATTGCAAAAGTACAGGATGCTGCTGCAAGATTGAATAGAATAATAATTAGAGAATTAATTAATGCTGGTGAAAATGCAATCTCCATAAATCCATCTAGTTGTACTATAGCGATGGGCGGAGAAATAAAAAAAATGTTCTTAGAACCATTAAAAAAAGCATTAGAATTTGATATGATCCCTGTACCCTATGGTGATGTTTGTTTAGACCTAAAGAAAGGTTGTCGCATTCTTTCAACAGAGAAAATTCTGAGTTATATAGCGAAAGGACTCAACAAAAAATACAAGATATCTAGAATTTTGTTGTGTGGTAGAGTTGATGGCGTGTTTACTGATAACCCAGATAAGAACCCTGATGCAAAAATTATACCATTCATAACAAAAAATAACATTAAAAAAATTGAGGATGATTTGAAAGGCTCATCGGGTATTGACGTAACGGGTGGTATGTTACACAAAGTGAAAATGATGTTAGAATTGACAAATTTTGATATCGAATCAGAAATAATAAACGCAAAAAAACCTGGAAATTTAAAAAAATCATTATTAGGTGAAAAGGGTTTAGGTACGATTATCCGAAAGAATTAAAATTTTCTTTCAATCAAGAAATTAGCAATCATTTCTAGTTTTTTCCTACCTTCAGTTGCAGGTATGTTTTTTCTTAAGTCCACTACAGCTTTTTCTACCATTTTTTTTGCATAATCCTTTGCAAATTTTATTGAGTCATGTCTTGTCATTACTTCAATAATTTCTTTTTTTTCTTTATTTGTAATTCCTTCCTTTCCTATCAATTCATTCATCCTTTCTTTCTCTTTTTTATCCGCATGTTCAAAAGCGTGGATTATTAGTAAAGTTCTTTTTCCCTCTTCAATGTCACCAGCAAAATCTTTTCCATATCCCCCACCGGAAGTCCCTGGAGCAGTTTTTTCTTCAGCTTCAGACATTGTAATATTCAAAACGTCATCTTGTATTTGGAATGCTATACCTACAGCAAATCCAAATTTCTTTAGAGCTTCTATCTGTTTCCCATCCCCACCGGCAATTACAGCGCCGATTGCACAAGGAGTACCACCTGAATAATAACCTGTTTTGTATAGGGACATTTTTTCATACCATTTCATAGTTGCTTCTGATAAATCTTTATCACGTTGTTCTATTTCCATCCCTTGGCCTATTCCTGTTATGGATAGCATTTCATTCATCAAGTCTATGATCCTGATTGTTTTTTCAGCGCCCCATATTTTTTGTGCTGATGATAAAACTTCATATGATTTAATCGCAAGATAATTTCCCATGTTAATTGCATGAGGAATGCCATAGGTAATATGCAAACAAGGCTGTCCTCTTCTTAATTTTGAATCATCTTCAATATCATCATGTATCAAAAGATACGTGTGCGCAATTTCTAATGCAGCTCCCGCAGGAATTGTATCTTTAATATTTCCATTCAATGCTTCACAAGAAAGAGCTATTAATGCTGGTCTAAACCTTTTTCCACCGTAATCAAAATATTTTCGGCAACCATCAAACAAAATTTGAGGAGTTCCTTTCCTAGGAATGTGTTTTTCTATTTCTTTATCGACGAGTGGTTTGATATCACTTAAAATTTTTGTCACATCTTCCATTGAATCACATTCTTTATTTTGCAATTTATTGTTTTAAAGCAAATCCATATCAGTATATTCCAATAATTTTTTAATTTTCATTGCATTGAGGGTTGAAAACAACAGACTTAGTTTATTATCTGAAACTGAATGCATCAGATTTTTCATTATTAAACCTTTCTTAATTGGCCACATTAATTTGTTCTTCCAAACGTTATCATAATTTTCTTTAAAGAATTTACAACTATAATCTCCCTTTTCCAAAGCTTTTGTGCAAGCTTCAGCTGCATAATTTGCTCCGATCAAACCGTATATTATGCCGCCACCAGAAAATGGTTTTATATGACAGGCGGCATCACCGACTAATATAACATTATTAGATGCAGAGTTTTCTATCACACCGTATCTGATTGGTCCAGCTACTTTGTTCTTGAATTTTATTTTATCTTTTATCCTCATTTTAGTGAAATTGTCAAAACGTTCAGCAACTTTTTTAGAACTTGCTAGACCAACTCGTGCAAAATTTTCATTCTCAGGAATAACCCATCCAAAAAAATCAGGGCAAATATCTGAACCGAACCATAATTCAACCGCTTCTGAATCAAATTTATATTCAGCAGTAATTTGAATTCCAGTTAAAATATTTTCAGGAAGTTTCAAACCAGCAACACGAGCAACAGTTGAATTCGGTCCATCACATCCAATCAATATTTTTGTTTCAAATTTTCCTTTATCCGTTTTTACTTCTAAAAAGTTTTTATTTTTCTTATAATTCTCAAACCTCGTAGAAGTTTTGATTTCTACATTTTCATCTTTACATCTTTTAGCCATCTTTTTGTCAAACTTTTCTCTATCAATTACATAAACAGTTTTTTTTGATTTTAGTTCAACATAATTTTCTTTACAATACAATCTTGCCTTTTTCACTTTGTTAACTACCACATCTTTTGGCATTCGGCTTAATTTGAATATCCTATGACTAACTAAACCAGAACACTGTACAGGTATTCCAATCTCAGGATGTTCTTCTAAAACAAGAACCTTGAAACCTTTTTTTGCAATTAATTCTGCTGTTTTAGAACCTATCGGACCTGCACCAACTACAACAACATCGTACATCATTTTCCGAAATTCCTTTTTACTCTACTAAACCATTTTATCGCTTTTATTAAATCTTCTTTTTTGAAGTCTGGCCATAAAGTATCTGTGATGTATAATTCAGAATAAGTTGTTTGCCATGGCATCAGATTAGATAGCCTTGACACACCACCAGTTCGAATGACCAAATCTACATCACCGGAAATTAACAACTTCTCTTCTATGGTTTTTTCTGTAATTTTAACCCTTTTTCTTACAGCCTCAGCAACTAAATTCTTGATAACGCTAGTCAGTTCGTATCGACCACCATAAGCAATGAGAATATTCAAGAATTTTTTATTGTATTTTTCTGTTCTATTCATTATTCTTCCCATGATTTTGACAAGGCTATTAGGTAACCTGCTGAAATCACCACAGAACCTAACTTTAATCTCATATTTGTCTATTTTAGCCGCTCTCTCTGTCTCAAACTTGTCTAATTCATGTTTAAACAATTTAAGGAGTTCTATAACCTCTCTTCTTGGTCTGTTTAAATTCTCAGATGATAGAACATAAGCTGAAACCTGTTCTACATTTAACTCTATACACCAGTCTAAGAATTTATCTAAAGTTTGAACGCCATACCTATGACCTTCCCAAGGCTTCATATCATGCGCAGCGGCCCATCTACGGTTACCATCTAGAATTACGGCTATGTGGCTAGGTATTATCATATCTTCCAAAGCATCATCTCTATTAAGGTTATTTTAAGTAATATAAAAATGTTAAGTATTTAGGTATTACTGTTAGTATTTTTTTAAAAATGAGGGGTCGTAGTATAACCTGGTAGAACGATGGGCTCCAGTCTCAAAACATGGAGAATTGACTTCAAGATGATAGAAGAAACCCATAAGTCCGAGTTCAAATCTCGGCGACCCCAATTACCTCAAAGGAACAAAAACAAAAGAACCAAGGTCTTCTTTCTTAAACTCAGTCTCAGAAATCTTATCCACGACTATCAGTTTTTGTCCTATAAAATTATTAACAGGAGCAACTATCCTACCGCCTGTTTTAACCTGTTCAATGACCTTTTTAGGTATTTCATCACATGCTGCCGTTATAATACATTTGTCATATGGCGCTTCTTTTGGATAGCCCTCTTTTCCATCGCCCAAAATCACTCTGACATTTTTCAATTTTACTTTTTTGACATTTTTACTTGATATTTCAGCCAAACTCGACTCAAGTTCTATTGTTATTACTTTTCCTTTCGTACCTACACATTTTCCGATTATCGCTGCTTGATAACCAGAACCGGCCCCAAGCTCTAATATTTTTTCACCTGGTTTTGGGTTTAAAGCTTCAGTCATTACTGCAACAGTATAGGGTTGTGAAATAGTTTGACCCAGGTAAGTTGGTAACGGTATATCATCATAGGCATGACTTAAATAATCCTTACGGACGAATAAATGTCTCGGCGTTTTCTTAAAAGCTTCTATTATTCTAGGTGTTTTCAATACACCTGCAGATATCAAATGTTTAACTAAGAATTCATTTTTTTCTAAAAGGTTCATCTTATCAACCATAAATATCAATTCCAAATAATTAAAGAAAATTTCAGCTAGTAGATCCTTGCCCATTTTTGATATAATTTTTCATATGTCAAAGTAGATTTGTTCTTTATGTAGAGAAAGATTAGAACTGCTAACACAAAAGTCAAGAATAAACCCAATATTATTCCATAACTAGAGCCTTTTTTGGGAGAGGTTTGACTTAAACAACAACATTTCATGTCTGTATAACACTCGGTGTTATCTGTGCATGGACTATAACCACTGTTACAATCTACATCTGATTGTTCACAATAACCATTATTAGAGCATCCCATTGTTGTCGTTGTCGTCTCTTCTATAGTTGTAGTTTCACTTTCTATTGATGTAGTAGTTATTCCAAAAATACTGGTTGTCGTCTCTCCTATCGGGGTAGTAGTTTCTTTTCCAATACAATATAATGATATTTTGTAAGTCCCTGAATTACCGTAGAGATGCACCATTGCATAATACGTTCCAGCTTCTAAATTATTTTGACTACATTCCTCTTCCATTCCAGCTTCCTTTGAAGATATACAGTCATATGAATTTTCTGTCGGTTCTTCATTGCCCCATTTTGTATATAAATCATAATCTGCAGTTGATGAAGGAATAATCGTAACTTTCACATCTGATTTTGGTTGAATGTTAAGTTGATAATAATCTTTTTCACTTGTAGAACCAGTAAAAGTATGATCACAACTCAATTTACATGCTTTATCAAAAGAAGAACAATTTTGAGCCTTAATCGTTGTTGTGGTCTCTTCTATTGATGGGCATGATAGTGATATGTCATAAGTTCCATAACCCTGAGATTTGACAATCAACATATAATATGTTCCTGCTACTAGGTTACTCTTGAAACATTCTTCAGTTATTCCTGTATCCTTTGATGACTTGCAATCATAATCGTTTACCGTAGGTTCGTTGCCATCCCATTTAATGTAAAAATCATAATCTGCATTGGATGTCATAGGCATACGTATAGTTACGTCGCTTGTTGAATTTAGTGTGAATTTTAAATAATTTTTATTATCAGTCTGTCTACTCCTCAAAGTTTTTCCACATTTTATATCACATGCAGTAGCAAAAGAATAACAATCTTGAGGTCCGATAGTTGTCGTAGTTCCTTCAATTGTTGTGGTAGTTACTCCACTACTTGGTGTACATGTTAATGTCAAATTATAATTTCCGTTATACCTCAGATGATAAATCTTAAAATAGTAAGTTCCAGCTTCCAGTCCAGATTGGCTACATAGATCCATAACTCCTTCTCGATTATTCGAGCAAACTCTATCAATTGAACCATCCGACCAATCACTGTTTGCATACAAATCATAATCTGCTGTTGAATCAGGTTGTAATTTTACAGTGATATCATTTGTTGCTGTCGTTGAAAAAGTGTAATAATCACTGGAGCCAACATTATTTCCTCTATTATTTATTTTATCTCCACATTTGATTTGACACGGATTGCTTGAATCAGAACAATCTTGAGATGCAATAGTTGTCGTAGTTGTACCGCCAGACATCGTCGTAGTAGTGCTTGTTGATGTTGTTGTAGTTCTAGTCGTTGTAGTCATGGTAGTAACAGTTGGTTGTGTCGTAGTTGTACCGACAAACGTCGTCGTTGTTATACTGGTCGTAGTAGTTGTTGGGCTTGAAACAACTATATTTGTACAAGCAGACTGACCAGAAGGATCATCACAATAAACCTTAACATAGTATGAATTAGCTCCAGAAACTGCAATTATAATATTATTATTGGTAAAAATCTTGGTATCAATTGGGCTGAAAGTACATTGAGATGTATAAATGTCAATATACCCACTGTTACAATTTGATATTGTACATGGGCAATTCCCAACACGACAAGTAGATGCAGGACAATTTATCGTTGGGATTGCAAGAACAACGCCTTCACAAAAACAAAATATTATGACAACTGAAAAAAGTAGGACGATTTTTTTTAACATATCATGCTTCTCCATTCAAAAGATTTAGCCCATGCGATGGCATCGGAATAATCTGTATCTGATGCCCTGAACGCCTTCCATCTTGCATAATTTGTTCCTGTAATCGAATTGCTACAAAATATTCCTGCTTCGACATGTCCAGATCCTTGTTGTGCATCCAGAAAAACTGTACCAGGAAGAGTTTCACCAGTCGATTTTGAGAAAATGAACATTATTTTTGCATCTTCATCCAAGTTATTCGTATAATCTAAACCACACTTATACCCTCCTAATATAGGACTGCAATCAAAATTAGTACCCATAAATTCAGGTATTGTGGTTGTAGTTGTCGTTCCACCTTGTGTAGTTGTACTCGTTGTAGTTATTGTCGCCACTACACTCGTTGTAGTCGTAGTTCTTGTCGTTGTAGTAACCCCAATCGAACATTCTGCATAACTATCCACACATATTCCGTTATCCATGAAACAATTACTAGAACATTCTGTGTAATGATAACATGTTTGGGTGCTTCTACAATATTTACAATTTGAAACTTGTGTAAGACATGCTTCACAATTACCGCTGTGTATATTGCAATTATATGTTGTAGTTGTCGTTCCACCTTGTGTAGTTGTACTCGTTGTAGTCGTTGCTCCACCAACTGGATTGCATGCTAATTCCAAATTATAATTTCCACTACCTCTGAAATAGCTAATCATAAAACAGTAAGTTCCTTTTTCCAAACCAGATATACTGCATGAATCTGTTACTCCTGCTCCTCTATTTGAGCAGGCTGTAACTGGCGGGCAAGACCAATCATCGTTTGCATGTAAATCATAATCAGTTACTGAATCAGGTTGTTGTAAGTTTACTGTAACATCAGATGGTGAAGTAATTGCAAAACTGTAATATTTCGAATAATCGCTCGTATCTATTTTATCGCTTATTTTATCTCCACATTTGATTTGACATGGGGTATATGCATCAGAACATTGAGGTATTGTCGTTGTGGTAGTAGTTACTTCAGTAGTTATAGTTTCTGATGTTGTCTCAGTCGGTGTATATTCTAAATATGTGCATGCCCCCTCATCACAAACATAATTACTTCCCGATTTACTACAGTTGTAAAGGGTTTTTGCAAGATCATTTACGCATACGTCTTTTTCAGTATAGTATTCTTTCAACGCCCAATAACATTTTGGATCAGTTTCACAATCTGTTCTAGAAGTTTTGGCTAAACAATTTTGTATTGTAAGTGAATCACATCCCGGATCGCCAACCTTGCATTTATTGGAGCATAAACATTCATCTGTATAACTCGTTTGGTTGCATGAACCCTTAGAACATCCTAAATAATCTGTACAAATTCCTTTATTCATGTAATCTTTTCCATAGTCAGTCTCTTCAGCATCAACTTTACAATCATCTATTTGTTTGTACTTACAGTCAGTATTTGTCCCATCGTTACATGTATAAGTTCCATATTGAAAATCTGGTGCAGATACTGTTTTGTTACCTTGACAGCAAGTTGCTGGACAATTAGAAGGCGGTGTAGAAACTTTAATGTCATAAGTCCCATCACCTCCAGCCTTGTAAACCATGAATTGATATTTTCCTGAAAGTAGTCTACTATGATAGAAAATTTCTTCTTCTCCTGCTAAACCAATTCCTATTTCAATTGGAGAAGTATCTTCATAATCACAAGCTGCATAACTCATTGGGAATTTATTTTTTTCCCATATTACAAATGTATCATAATCTGCATTCTGGCTTGGTGTCATGTTTATCGATATGTCATTAGTCGTACCTAGAGTGAAGTTGAAATAAGCTTTGTTGTATGATAGACCTAGTTTAGAAACTCCTATATTGAGCGGGATTATTGGTATATTATTGCATTCCATCTTTATTGTGTAACTTCCAGAACCGGTTACATCTTTTTTAACACTGATATAGTAAGTGCCTTCTTTATATGTCAACAAATCTCCATCTTTACATCCAGATTTGTATTGATTTTCTTTCTCAGACGAATCTGCCAATGGATTTACTCCCAATGGACAAATTTCCGCGTCGCCTTTAGTTCCCTTATCAGATGTACAGATAAGACCATCAGTTTCAGGATCGTCGGTGACAAATAACTTGTAGTGAACATCACTGGTAGGAGTCACAGTTATTTTCACGTCAGTTGGCGAGTTAATATGGAAATGAAATTTATCTATAATGTTCGAGGAAGTTTTTGTTTCGCCGCATGATATATTTCCTATAACATTGTACTTGGTTAATGTAGTAACCTGGGTACAAGTGGATCCTGTAGGTATTGCACAAGCTGCAGTATAATATCCTCCTGGTTTTCCAGCGCATTCAAATACTTTAGCACTTTTATCAGCATCCCATTTCAAAAAAGTGCACCAATTATTAGGAACAACCCCTTTATTTGGAGCAGCAGCTAATATACAGTTATAATTATCATTGGCTGGACAAGAAATAGTGAATTTTGTATTTTCCATCGGTGAAGTAGGTTCTATTATTGGATTGCCTAATCCTGTATCAATGGTTGGACCAATAGTTGTAGTTGTTGTAGTAGTAGGAGTCGTTATAGGAGCTGTATATTTACAATTCGAATCACAATTACCCCCATTTGTTAATATACTTGAAGGCTGATTATCGCATTCTGGAGATACAGTTGAATCGCATGCAGAAGAACATTTCAATTGGATTGGAGTACAACCATAAGCATCGCATCCTCCACCAAAATAGACACAATCTCTTGAAGAACCAGTACATGATTTAAAATTTGTATTATAGGTACACCCTGCAGCAGTACATCTTGCCTGTCTATCTGATTCTATTGGTACATTTGTTGCATCATACCAATTGCATGGATGTGAAGGTCCTGGATTGCAAAGGAAATAATAACTAGGATTTACTGTTATTCCATTAACATCTGCAATTTTACTCCATTTATACTTCCCATAACACGTAATACATGCCGAATCTTTATTACTCCAGTTGCCATTATAACTATTTGAATTGGAAAGTGTTACTTTACAAGGTGCCCCATTCCAAGTATCTAAAGACCATCTATTAGTAAAATCATTTGGATTAGGACACATTTCATTTTTGCATAAACATGAATTAGGTATATTTAAAGCCTGCGTAGCATCGCTCGGACATTGTGTGGTTCTATAATCAAAACTAATTTGCCCTGTACCAAATTCACAGTACGGATAGACAGAACATTGATTATTTTTGTTTATTATACAGCTGTTAACATCAGGCCATGATGCAACACTCTTAGAACAATAACCACATGCTGCTGGTTGATTATATTTATCATATGCACAACCATTATAAGTTCCCGCCTCGACTAGATTCAATAAAATTATTGAAAAAATAAATAGAGTAATTATAGAAAATGTAATTTTATAATTCTTAGATCCTATCATCAGAGAAATTACCTCATATTATTAGATGTGTTTTCCTAAATAAATTTTATCCAATTACTATATTTCCTTGAAAATTAGTTCCTTTTACATAGCAAAAAACATATTATTATTCTAAACAAAATAATTTTAGACAGTATGAAAAAAAATTTGTTGCTTTTGATGTTAGTTGTATTCTGTTTAGTCTTTCTTTCAGGTTGTACCAATCAACCTAGTTCAGATAGTTATCAGGACGATGCCTTGAAGATGACTATAGAAACAGATGATCAAGTGATGCCAAATCAAGCATCGAAGATGACTGTTTATCTGGATAGTCAAGTTCCTGAAGAGGCTAAAAATGTAGTAATAGGCATATCTAACCCATATGGTCTCAAGATCAAAGAAGTGGATTGTATGAACAAATGTAAATGTACTATGAGTGACAATGGTGTAGTCACTAAAACTGGATGCAATGCTGATTCTTCATGTAGTCTTTACGGTCAACCATCCAACATAAAATCGGGTATTGACAGTGGGTGTTATTACAAATCCATCCGTTCATTGGATGAAAAGGAAATAAATTTTGCCCTCAAAGTTCCTAAGATAGAGGAAATCGAGGGAGGAGAAAAAACTTTTGAGCCAGAACTCACATTAGAGTATGATTATTCTGGCGAATCAATATTCTATGTTCCAATTTTAAGGGCTGACATGACTGCTAAAGATAAAAAAACACAACTAACTCAGAGTTTCGGACCAATTCACATAAACATAGAGAAAGGAACTAGTACGTCCAAAGAAGAATGGGAAAGAGAAGGTAACACTTTTTCTATAGTTATTAACGTTGAAGACGTAGTTCATCCTTCTACAACCGATACTCTCAAAACTCCAACTGAAATAATAAAAGAAGATTTCAACGTTTACTTTAGTCATCTTTATCCAGGAAATAGTTTATCCAATTCAGAAGATATCGGGCGATGCGACTTAAAAAAAATAGGCAATCAACAGTACACGATAGCATCAGATAAAATCACACTTCCTTTAGACAATCCTTTGTTGTGTGCTATAAAAGCAGAAGATAACATAAATTCTCCTTCTATAGATGGAAATGTCAGGGTGGAATATTCTTATAGATACAGGTATGTTGAGAAAAAATCGATTAATTTAGTGACTGAACTTACTAAATGAACGATAAAAAGCATACAATTATACGGGAAGATTTACAAAAGTAATATAGAGAGAATTATGACGGATGAAAGACCAGAATACACAGAGGAACAAAGAGATAAAATATCTGCTGGAATGAAAAATTTTCTTAATCCTAAGTTTAAATATCCTCCTAATTTTGTTTGTGCAAGATGTAATCGATTCTTCCCTGATAATAAAGACACTAAACTTATTTTCACTGCAGAAAATGGTCAATCCTACTTTGTTTGTCCCAACTGTAAAAAAATTTTAAATGGAATGAAGGAATCTCAAAGAGCTTCGAATGTTTATAGCGGGACTGAACCATCCAATGTACCAAAACCAACTCAACAATCTACAGGAAGCGGGGATACAAGTGCAGGCGGGGGAGATAATAAAGAAGAAACTAAAAAAAACGTAGAAGAACCTAAAAAATATATATGCAAAGATTGTGGTGAAGAATTTGATTCATCCCAAGAGTTATACTACCATAAACAAACTGGTTGTACATTTAAAGGAAAATTAAAAGGTGAAGTAAAAAAACAAACTCTTGGAAGAGTTGCAGGAGCCGGTAAATCTGCTGTCAACACATTTGCAGAAGGTATAAAATTTACTATCGCAACTGTATTATTTTTCGTCATAACTCTTAACTGGTTTATCCCTTTGGTTCAAAGTTGGACAGGAATCGTAATAATTCCACCATCAACCCTTTACGAATTTGTAGCGAAAAACCTGCTTGTATTAACGGCGATATGTACTGTAGTATCGGCTGTACTTGCATTCCTGTTAGGATGGATTGGTTCAATATCATTAAAAGGATTTTATAACGCTGAACTTATTATAGTCACTTTAGAAGTTCTTGTTGTACTAAGTAATTCTTGGTTCCTACCTTGGATATGTGGTGCAAACCCAGAATTTTGTTCAAACACTAAATGTAGAATTGCTTGGTTGAGACAGGGTTATGGATGGGAAGATGCAACAACGATGTGCCAGGCCGGTGGACAACAAGTAGATGTGATCAAGGAGAATCAAAAATGGCAAACTTTAGATTTGAAACCACAACCAATGGCGAAACCAACAAAGGAAGAGGGACTTACTCTTAAGACTTTGCTCGTAAATAAAAATGATGTAGGTTCTAAATATACTATTAATGTAACAAAGGTAAAAACTGCCTTATCTTCTAAACAAGATTTTAGTGAGAATGTTATATTAATGGCTAGTCCAGACTCTCCATTTCCACCATATTCTATACAACCAACACCTAGTGATTGTGAAACATGCGGACAGGATATTGAGGTAACCTTTAACAAAATAGACAAATTGATAGATACTTGTGATGGTTACTTATATTCAAATCAAACAGTTGAAACTCAACAAGATGGTGGAGGTTCTAGTAAAATTCGTTTGATCGAGAAAAATACTAATGAAATTTTCAAACCTACTGCCACCAGTAATCCAGGTCCTATGGACATTTATGCTTACACCTACCCTTACTTATTGGTTTATGAAAAATTGATTAATCCACAGATAAATCCAGATGGGACTTTCAAGATATGGGTTACTGCTAAATTAAGTTGTAGTGAGATAGGAACTTATGGTAAAGGAAGTCTTTCACAGATAAAACTCATCTATCCAACTCAATCGATACCAATTGAATCAATAAAATGTCCGGTTGCAACTGTAAAATCATGTAAAGAACAGTATGAAGGTAAAAATTGTATTATAATTGAAAAGAAAATGACCTTGGAATGTAATCAATATTCTAGCGATGAAGTAGTGAATGAAATAAAATGTATAGCGAGCTTAAAGAAAGGCGATTTTCATGGTGATAAAACAGACTTTTTGAGTGTCTCTGCACCTTATACTTTTGAACAAACGTTTGACTTACCACAAATTGGTGCAGATTGTAAGTCAACAACTACAGCATAAAGTTACAGAATTAGTAAATACAATTACATGCCTTTAAACAGGCTTGATTCGCATTTAAATTGGTTGCTGATTGTATCCCAACTTTTTTGCAAATTTCTCCTACAGTTACTTGATCATTATTAGGAGAAGTACAATATCCTGTAGTTGAACCTATATCTTTTGCCTTTACACCACTACAGTAATTGTTTGCTGTGACTACACTATCTCTGCAACTATTAGTTTGAAGCACATTGCATGCTTGAGACAACTTAGCTCTGTAAATAATCACATTAGGATTCCATATACCCAAGAAGAATGCCACAACTGCAAGGAGCACTACAACGCAAATAATAATTATTATAAGTTGCTCCATGTGGATTGCTTGGCCTTTCATAAGATAAATTTGGCTTTCTCGTCTTAAATAGTTTTACGATTTACTTATTATTTTCACATCTCCACGGATTTTGCTTCTGAGAATTCACTGAATATTGTCATAGTTCCATATATATTACTTCCACTCAATTCAGGGTTCAAGGATTCTATTTGCACTTCAATTTTTGAAACTATTTTCGTACCTTCTAAATCAACAGAAATAACGTTTATCGAGACGTCCGTATTAGAATAAGATAATGATGGGTGGAAGTAAGATTTCACTTTGTCTAAGAATTGATTCTTTAAGTTGCCATCATTTTTTATAAGATTAATATCATTTATTGTCAAGTCTTGCTTTGCCGCCCCTACAGAAATTTTTAGTAACTGCGTTGAATGTGCTCTAACTGCTTCAGCTGAGTTTATCATTTTGTAGAGTTGCGAGGTGTAATCTGATATACTAATTTCTCTGTTCAGAGATTGACTTATTATGTAGTTGACGAGAACAAAAACTATCAACATGAATATTATCGCAGCTGCGTAATTTGCAAAACCTTTTGACATATCAACCAACCCATACCATCAAATTTTTGTACTTGAAGTTTGGAGTCACTACAGTGAATTCAGAAGTGTCATTTGTTTTTATTCCTTTATTACCGAATTTCACTTGTTGCGGATAGCTTATTTCTAATCTATAATCTTTTCCTGTTGGCAGTAGATTGTTCATACTTCTGTCGACTTCATTTTGAAAATTTGTTAAGTAAGTATTGTCGGAACATTTAACCGAGCAATCGGAAAACTTTTGTATAATATCTTTTTGTTGAACGAGTGCAAGTTCAGCATGATCAGCTAATATAGGATTGTATAATGGTCTTATTACTATCGCAACCGTAACAGGTGGATTAACTAAACCTGTTGATGTAGCAACACTAATCCACAAATTGAGTATTCCAACAATCAACGGAAAAAGAAACATTAGAATTATTGCCTCTACGACTACTAAGAGTATTTTCGTAGCGAGCATATCAAATCCTTCCCTCCACTTTAGCTGGTACAAACTTTGTTCCAGTTGCGTCTGTGTATGCTACTACAGCAGGAAACACAAACTTTGCTTTTGTTTGAAAATCAGGGATAGATGTTCCGAAATTCCATTGTTTTCCTTGAGTTGTGACGATGAAATTAACATTATACGGTAATCTTAAACAAATATTTCCTGAGTTCAAAGAATTTGAATCTAGAACACCTCTTACATATTCATTCCCTTCTTTATAATCCAAACAATCCGACCCAAGAAAATTTTCAATCGAATCTATGAGCTTTCTGTCTTCGAATCGTGAATCATAACTTAGAGTGTACAACATGATGTTCAACAATGTAGCAAGTGTAAAGACTGTCATAAAAACTATAGACATCACATCCAGTATAGTTTCAGGAATTGTTGTGGCTTGACCTTTGATTTAAATCACCCCAAACTTAATATCTCTGTTAATTTTTTCTACGACCAATGCCTTTTGAACTTTCGGGTCACATTTTATTGATTTTTTCTCGATGTTAACATAAGTCGGTCTTACAATTTCCAGACACGACAATTCTGTATTCGCAACTGTCGCAGTTTTTTCTCCAGCCATGAATAATGATCCACTTGGAAATATGACGTAAGTTCCTTCTTGACAGTTGGAATAGTTTAATATATGTATCTCACAACCACCAGCAGGTAATCTGAAAATGAAAGTGCCGTTAAGGTCTGTTGATGCTAATGCAGATATTGCCCCACTTATTCTTTCTGATGCCATTTTCGCATCGTAAACATTTCCTTTTATGAAAACACCCACACCCAGATAGAAAAGAGCAAGCATGATGACAAAGGCAAATATAATACCGGATAGAACTTGAAGCATTTTTGTTATACTTATCGAAGCTTTCAGATGATTCACCAATATAATATTTGGTCGGTCAAATAAAAAAGAAATGTTTACTTGTAACACCATTCACATTCTAGTTTTGATTTGTCGCAGGTATAGCCCCCTCTCAAATCCCCAACTGCGGTTTTAGTTAGTGAATAGACATCAGGATATTTTAAAAATGCTTCTCTGTAGAAATCCATCGTGGTTCTTATTGCACTTCCTATAAGACTACATTCTTGTTTAACGCCAAAACCAAAACATCCGCCTAAAAAATCTAGAATAGCTTTTGGTGCTAATACCAATGTGGATGATTCAGCTAATGCGCATATACCAGTTGCAACACAATTAGCAACCATTGCTCCTGTTTCTAAACCTGTGTACCAATCAACTAAACCAGCAGTTGCAAAGCAATAATTCCTTCCCCTTTCAGGACACATTAATGGTTTAACATAGATTGTATCTCCTTCTCTCCTAACTTCAACTTCAGAATAACAAGGACTGACCAAATAAAATCTCGGGTTTGGAGCTACTAAAGTTCCTCTATCTAATTTAATATTTTTTACTCCCACATCCTGACAACTTTGTGATAGTGGATATTTTCTCACGAAGAAACCCATCTGTAAACATATTTCATCATTATCACAACGATTACCTGCATAACTGAAAGATTGATAGGACATTTGTTTATCCCAATAGGTTGCACCTAAAGGGGTATAAAGGTCTTGAACTCTAACTAAAGTATATCCTAACACTCCTCTTGAAGGAAGTTTCTTTAAATCCTCGCCCACTCTTAGGTAATCTCTATCATATATTAATTGTCCTAAACGTTTTAACTCAGTTTTGTCAACAAATACATCTTTATGTAAATCTTGTAAATACTGGAGTATATGTCCATCACAATATTCTGGATCAAATTCGCAAAGTTGCATTACCTTGTCTAACTTGCTATCTATTGATCCGATAGCCATAGAACCATGAATGGCATCGTTTTTTAGGTTTCCTATACTCTCCTTTAATGTTTCTACTGCCTCTTCACGTGTATAAGATTTTTGCGGATCGATTACATCCATGAGTTGTTTTGCATTTTTTTCAAAATTAGGGTTGATACTAGCATCAGCGTAAAAGTTTCCTGCTGTATCAGAAAGAAGGTATAAACCACCGTCTTCTCCAGGTGTAAAAACATAATGTCCCCACACTTGTCCTTCACCATCTACAAGCACATTTTTTATTGGAGTGACTAACTTATCCTTCAAACTTTGTTTCCATTCTCTGTACTTGAACAATATTCCAGTTGGTTTTCCGTTTTCGTAATTAGCTTGAAAGAAATCTAATGTTTGAGGATTACTATTTTCTCCGAAATACTCAACAGTAGCCTCGTAGGTAGTCGTACCAGTTTGCATCAATCCATCTATTATCTGTCCTTGGTTGTCATAATTCCAACTTGATATTATTCCATCAGGATTATTAGAAACAAGGAAACCATCTGCTGTACTATCAATGCTTGTACTGAAATAAGAATCTAAACCACTATATAATGTAGGTTCAGTTGGATTGTAAGTCCAACCCGCACCATTTTGACTTATACTCATAGTGTAACTGTAAGATTTACCACCAATTATTTTCATAGCAGCATTTTTAATTGCGTCCTTCACTGCAGGTAAAGCCAATTTAATAAATAATGGTTTAGCTACGAATTCTGTTCCAAATGCAGCAATTAGTGAATAAGTAGCACATTTTCCCAAACTTTCATGAAAAGTATACATACAGAATACTGTATACAAAGATGTTTCTGCAGTTAATGTCAAACCTTCTCTAACTAACCATCGTCCACCATTAACATAACCTTTTGGCATACCTTCAAAATTTTTTAACTTTGCTATTGCTTCAGAAGCCTTTATGTATGTTTCTGAACCAGTTATTTTTTTTGTGATATCTCCTAAAAATGCATTCCCGATTTTTTTACCAGCCTTTCCTAAATAGTCTTTAACTGTTCCTGTCCCAAGTACATCAATACCCAAACCCACCATATCAATAGTCATTGTCATCATAAAGTTACTGTTCCAAGGTAAATCTTCAGACCATGGGGCTATTATAGAAGCAGCAGTTCCAAATACATTTCCTTGAGCTATATCTCCGATGTTATATGGCGGTTCTGGTGGAAAACTTTCCCAGAAAAGATAATAGTAAGGTTCATTTCCAGCACCACCTGGTGTTAGTTGTTGCCAGAAATCTGCAAGTTGCGCCTGTTGTGGCATTTCAATCTTCGCTATTCTTTTTTCTCCATCCGTGCAACAATCATCAACTGCTTGTACGAATGCTCTTGCACTTTCTTCAGCTCTTCTATCAGACTCTCTGTGGAAGAAAAACCACCACAAACAGAAGACAATTATGATTGCTAGGAATATTCCGATTATATATCTGACATGTTCTTCAGCAAGCGTTAGTCCCTTCATCTAACAACCACACGATTTTTTACAATTTTCTAAAGTTTTGATGTTGTTAAGAGTGCAAAGTTCTGCCATTGTATAAGATTTTATTTTTCCCTCTATAACTATGTTTTGCCAGTTAGGATTATCACAATTTCTGGCGAGTTCTACACACCCACTCTTCAATAAAAAATAGTAATCTTCTTCATTTGGATAGTACTCTAACACATATATTACTACAGCACTTATGACCAGTATTGTTATTATAAGATAAACCATGACATTTGATGGTAAGGTGATTCCTTTCATTTCATCCCCATCAATTCTATAAGCCTTTTGTAATAGTCATAAATCAAATTTTTTGCTCCCGAGGAAAAAAGTAGTGCTACTAATAAGACTATTAAAAAAACTGCGATGAAGACTATAGTTGACATAATGAATGTAATACCTTTGATTTTATCACCTCTATCGGAACTTTAATTGGGAAAAATAATTCGCCAAATCAATCTGGGGCATTTTCCCGATTCCTATCACAATCGCTACAATGATTATTATCACTATAACTATTCCTAATATTAACCACAGTAAATCTTCATCCATATTATGGATTCCCTTTCGTCAAATCCTCGATAAATTTACCAAAATCAAAAATTCTATCAAGCGCCGATTCACCTTTCTCCTTTGTCAGATACGCGAACGCAACGACTATTAGTATGAATATCAACGCTGCGACTACTGCGGCCATAACGTTAAATGGTAGTTCCATGATAATACTTTAGATTTTCTTCATAAAAAAGTATCATTTATTCAACGAAAATATTTTGGGTTGATTTATTAGATTTCTAATGATTGAATTTAATATCAATATATTAATATCTATATATTAAACTTAGAAAAAATAAAAAAAGGGGAGGAATTAACGTCTTCTTTGTTTTTTCGTTCTAATCGCAAATAGCAGAGAAACAGCAAGGAACAGCAGAAACATGAGCGACGGGAATTCTGGGATTATTGTTATGACATTGTTCTCTTTGCTGAAATTGCAAGTAAAGGACAGGAATGTATATGATTGGTTTTGCGCTGTCTCGAACTTATCAATTTGGTTCTTGTTGATCATCACTTTCAACTCGTTGCTAAAAAGTGATGTCGGGATCGCTATTTTGTAGGCATAATTTTCGTTTGCAACCCCGGTGCTATTGAAATTGATTATTGCTCCTTGTCCCGGGATTTGGAAGTCAGATACAGTGGAGTTACTAGCCACCATTATAGAATAGTATTGACCATTCCAATAGACTTCGTAAGTTTCAGGTTTCGATTTCTTTGAAATCATTAATGTTACACCGTTTTGTTGCTGGCTTTGTGCAAGTCCAATAGTAGCGAGTCCAATAGCCGCGGTTTGAGCTCTTGTGGTAATAGTGATTTGTGCTGTTACCACTCCCTTCGGTAGTATTTTCTCTAGATCGTCGAAGATTATCATCCCAAAACTATTGACAGTAGTCGTCGGTATGCTTACTATGATTCTACCTATAGTGACTGAAAGTCCTACCAGAGTCACACCTTGAGGTAGAATAGTGCTTATAGTTAGAGTGTTCGTTTCAGGTATCTTTACAACAGTGTTATATCTGTGTTCCCCTATTCCCACATCAGTGTAAATCTTGGTATCAGTCGTTAATGTTGACGCTGCTATTTCTTTCTTCAACAGATCTTCTAATGCCTTTTGCTGGTGTTTTTTTAGTCTTTCTCTGAGCTCATCGTTGCATTTTTCTAACAACTTCTCTGGATCCCCAAGACAGAACATTTTTGTCGGAACTTCTACAGGCTGGAAATTGTTGCCGTAGACTTTCACTTTTATGTGCAGTTCCACGATAGTGATCAGTATTTTCAGCGATAGATCATAGTTGTCTTTATTCCTGTATCCAATTTTCCCGACAATCACAGACATATATTTGACTGGAATTCCCAACAGAACTGACATATTGCCCATTGTATCTAATGTACCTTTTGTCACTATCTTTGTATATGGTTCAAAGCTATAGAACGGGAACAGCAAATCGTTGTCTTTTTCATCAATCTTGACCAGCACAACGAACCCGCTTATCGTAGCAACCACTGTCACGTTTTCAGCTTGTTTGTTGCTTATGTTCCTGAGTTGGATTTTCAGAAATGTGTTGCCGAAGTCTTGCTCAGAAGGTTTACCGTTTTGGATTGAATCCTGGACATAGTTTTCTGCCCCTGTAATGTTGAATGGAACATTCATGCTTGTGTCCCATCTTTCACCGTCGACAATCGTTAATTCAATCTTTGTGTTCGCTGGTGCTGATATCACATTTATTATTATTATCGGAGACCAGTCGCTCTCTATGAATTGATTGTTTCTTACTTTGACCTTCGCTTCGTATTGGCCTACCTTTAGGTATCTTTTTAGCGTTACTGATTCAGTGGTCCAATTTTTGTTTGTTCCATCACCGAAAGCGTAGAAATAGCTGACAACTCTACCATTAGAAGTATTAGAGCCTGTTGCATCAAACCTGACGAGACCGCTGCCTTCTATGACTGTTGTTGGACTGGCCGAAAGTTTTGCAACTGGTTTTTGATTGAGTGGTGCTGGACCAAAAGCATAGAGATAACCAAATGCTTTTCCTTTTTTCCGTGATCCTATGAAAAGTCGATCGTCAGCTATAGCAGGTGAGAAGAAGTATTCGTCGCTATCAGTTTGATACGTCCAGAGAATGTTTCCAGTGTTCCCGCTGAAACCCATGACTTTTCCGTCAGCTGAACCGATGAAAATTCTATTAGATGCGGCTGCAGGTGAGGGTTCTTCAACTTCGTATGTCATCTCAAAAGATTCACTGATTCCCAGGTCTTTATTCCAAAGTTCCTTTCCTGTTCCTTTATCAAGACAATGTAGATATCCTGCGTGCGATAGGATGAAGATTCTACTATATGCAATCGTAGGGGAAGAACATATTTCCTCACCTAAGTCTTGTTTCCATATTTCCTTTCCATTTTCAGAGACAGCATAGACATAACCATCCAATGTCCCGAAGAAAACATAACCGCTAGTGACAGTAGGTGTAGAGATTACATTTCCAGTGGCGTTGAATTTCCATAGTCTCTCTCCCGTTTCTGCATCGAATGCATACAAATGTCCTTTGGTCCTGTTTTCTTGATACAGACTGTAACCCGATCCTACGAACAGCTTTCCATTGTTGATAGCAGGCGAAGATTCAGCTTCGTAATCTATTTCATCCATACGTTGTTTCCACTTTGCGCCAAACCATTGGTATTTTGGTGGAACTTCTACTGCCCAGACATAGCAATTCGGAACCAACGAGTTAGAAGTCGTAGTATAGTATAGGATGCCATTGTCGATCGCAAAGGATGATACACATGATACACCATTTCCTTCTATTAATGCTGTCCAGATGTCAATCAATGATCCGTTGTATGCATCTAGAATCTGGATTGTATTCATTGAAGAACTAGGTACGTAAAGTCGCCCTTGATATATTGCGAAAGAACTAAATGCGTTAATGACAGTAGTTTCCCATTTCAATTCTCCTGTCCCCTCATCGAACGCGTACATGTTATGTCTTGTCGATATGTATACAGTACCGTTGTCGATGACTGGTGAAGATACAGTAGGATATCCATTTATCTGGGATTTCCACAAACTCTGGTTTGTACTCGGTGAAGCACTGGTTGAGAAGCCTGTCCTTTGACTGTCATGTTTGTACATTAGCCATGGTGTTGTTTCTGTTGATGCAGCAATCGGTATTTGAATCGAGTTGAAAATAGTGGTTATGAACAACATTGCTATTATTCCGACTATTATTTTTTGTCCTCTCAACTCTTTTTCCTTCTTTGTTTCACTTTTTGGTCAATCCACCTTTTGTAGGTGATTATGCGTGACCATTGCATAACTATGAAAGATGATGTAAAAACAGTCGATTTACATCTTAAGACAAAAAATCAAATCAAGAACCCGTATTATCTCTATTCAAAAATCTTTCCCAGTCTTAACTCAAAGTTTGACTTGTAGTGTGTGGATATGTTAAATATGATATAAAATTTAAGACGAGGATAAAAGTTAAATAACTTCTTGTTACGCTTCTCTGAAAAGTCCACAAGTTCTTTCTGCAAAATCTGGAGATGATACGAATATTTTTACTCTGCTCATCATCAGGTAACATAGTTCATATCCCGCACTCATTAAAGATTGGGGTTTAAGAATTTTCACCACTATTATGGAAATTAAGACAACCGCTACTAACATAACAACAATAGCGACCAGCAGTCGCATGTTAAGTTCCATTCCTTTCATTTAATCATCTTGTTAAAAAATTCTACGATTGCCTTAAACACACTTCCACTTGCTAAAGATTCTTGCAAATCTTTAGAGAACTTTATCGCGAAAATTAAAACTATCACTGCACATATTAGAAAAAACATGATTATGAACATTAGTTTCCAGTTCATCTCCATCATTTCAAAAAAACCCTCCAAGGCATTTTCCAATACCAATAAAGTGCTATTGCTAAAGACAAGCCAAATATCAATAAAGCTATGAATAATTCTCTAGACATTGCAAATGGTAATTCTGATACTCCTTTTCTTTTCATCCAAAACCACTCAATAATAATGATTTTATCAAACCGCCCATAAATAAATAGACGGAGAAAGAACTGACAGTGAAAATAATCGATGACACGATCAACATCTTTCCCATCAAATTGAACTCAGTAATCCTATCATAACCGTTCTCTATACCGTTGATGAAGATAGCCATTATGATTGAACTCTCCATTATATAGATACCAATAACTAGCTGGAAAATATCCACTCCAACGTTCATACTGTTTCCCCACAAACCGAAGAAAAATCCACCAGTTGTTGTTATTTCAGTTCCTTCACCAGAAATGACTGGGAGTTTCAGTGATAACAACAAAAGTATGTTCAACACAATTATTGCCAATGCAACAGTTATTCCGGCTATCAATGGCGACAGAATCATACCCATGAATTTCATCGTACTGACAGTCTCGCTCATGATTTCATCAATTTTCTCTTGGACTTTGTAAGTGTTCTTCATATAATTTGAAATTGTTAGCATGCTGTTCGATGCTGCCATCATTCCTCTCTTCGTTGCCTCGACAATTATCTTCATTATAGATTTGATCAGCTTTGACGGATAACGTTTTATAGCACCAAAATCTTTATCGAATATCGCTGCCTCAAAACCAACTCCAAGGTTTTTTATGTTCTTGATTATTTCTTTGTAGAATTCTGCTATCTCCAAATTTTCTAGATTCTTTATTGCTCCACTCAATGCAAACTCTAGTGGTACTGTCTTCATCTGATACCCAAGTTGAAATAAAGCTTCACCCAATTCTCCTTCCATTTTTTTTACTCTTTCTCTTGTTGTCAGATACTTGTAGATTGACAAGTAGAGTACTATTCCTGTTGAAAAGAAAAAGCCAATTAAAAGCATTGCAGAATAAATAGCAGGAGACATTATATCTAACATCAAGTCCTTACATCCTTCTTGAGTTAGTTGAAGGTTTTCTGGTTTACAAACACCAAATTGACATTTCTGCCATTCTGAGCACATGGAAAATTTAGAATGATATTCGTAAAGAGGTATTCCAAAAATTAAAACTAAAAGAATAAAAATTGGTATCAAGATATAAAGAATTGGCACTTCTTTTCCTTGAAATGGAATACTGTACTTTAATGATTTTCCAGTATCGATTGATGAAGTAGTAACAGGTCTAGTCTGGAGTAAAGACATTATAATCCAGAAAAGCATGGCCGGTAGTATCATATCGTAAAGTATCACTAAGAACGTAACATTTACAACTTCTGGTAGGAATATTATCACCAACGGGAACAAGACTAAAGAAATCACTGGTAACAATATACCAAGTGTGAATATTAACATTACAGGCATTTTCAGTCCTCTGGAATATCTCTCCATTCTTTCAGAACTACCAGACAATACAACATCAACTGCTTCGTCTATATTTTTTTCTCCCATTGCCGACGGTTGATGTACTGAATTGATTAAAAGTTTTATTGCCTCAACAAATTCTTTACCCTCTTTATACCATTTGTACATCATCTTGTTCAGTCCATTCTCAACCGATATAATTTTTCCCATCTGCAATTCCCATAAAAGTTTTTTCAAATCTCTCCCGATAGGGCCATCCATGTTACTGGCAGCAACAGCAACAGCGCTCTCAAGGTTTGGTGTTTCTCTCAGCTGTATGGCCATATAAAGTATACTAAGAACCATCTCTGACGATGCTTTTGATCTGATAGACATAGCAGTTAACATAGGATTGAAATAGATCCATACTGCAAAGAAGATGAAAATAATATAGAATGCAAAAATCGTTGACCCAGAGATTAAACCAACAATTGCAAGAAGAGCCATTATAGGTGTTACTACGATAAACATCAGGAACAAAAGAGATATGGGACCAGAAGGTGAAATTCGCAAACCAGAAAAGTTTATAGTTTCAGTCATCTTTTTTTCAGTCAATTCATCGAGTTTGAAAGTGATTAGTTTTGAAGCAAAATTACATGCTTTCTCATAAAAAGAAAACCCATACCTTTCTGGTATGTAAGACTCTATCGAAACATTACTATTTTTATACATTTACTTACCTCAGTTGATTTTTAAACCACTCATCCCACTTGCTGAATATTTCTTTTGAGTTGAGATAGCCTAGTTCATTCTTGACTTGATTAGAAAAAACATGGAACATATCATTACTTTTACAAACCCACTCTGCTTCTAAAATTTCTTTATTTTTTATTTTTGTTGCATAATCAACCATCGCTTGTTTTACTTTCCCTCTTAATTCGATGTTGCTCCAGACAGCATCCCAATTTCCATGCCATTCTTTCACTCTTTTTGTTATCTCATTTACGATAAAAGATTCTCCGTTCAACAAAGTCTCTGTCGGTTTTAACATGTCTTCTTTTGCGCTATATTCCATTAAATTTACAAAACCACCTTCATCCATAGGATCTTTCTGCCAATGTTTTCTGACTTCAGTCAATTCTACAACTCTTCTGAAAGTATGGAGACTGTCAGATGTTTTTAACCGTCCGCAAATAATGATGATATCAGTCGCTTTGAAGCTTGTTGGAGGAACTCCTAGATCATTGACAACTCTGTCGAAAACACCATAAGCTGATTCTCCATGTATAGTTCCTGCAACAACGTTTGTTAAAGCACCTATTCTCATAGCTTCATATAATGCCTTAGCTTCTATTGAACGTACTTCTCCAACGATCAAACAAGAATCACCGAGTCTTATCGCTGTTCTTAATGCTTCATCCGCAGGTAATTCAGCTTCTACTCTCGTGATGACAGAACGGGATTTCAACCTCTCAATATTATAACCCAAGTCCCTCAATTGGAATACAGGAATTTCAAGAGTATCTTCAACTGTCACGATCCTGGATTTTTTCATTATCTCTAACAAAGATGCAGATAACAAGGAAGTTTTTCCACTACTTCTCCCACCACTAAATAATAAGGATCTAGAACCATCAATCAGAAAACTCATCAAACCAGCAAATACAGAATCACAAAATTTGGCGTCTATAAACAATGGATAAGTCCATGGTCTCTCTCTATGTCTTCTCAACGCATAACTTATACCTTCTGGTGATAATGTTCTTGTTATCGCACATACTCTTGCCCTTCCACCAGGTGAAAACAATTCTGTATCTAAAACTGGATTAGCTTCATCCAATGGTCTTCCAGATGATAATCTAAACCTAGTGGCCCAACCTTCAGCATCTTCTCTAGTTGGAATAAGATTTGTTTCACATTCTTCAAAGTCATCATGTTCAATATAAATCGGCATCGTTCCAATCGGAGAATTTATATAAATATCCTGAACCTTATCATCAGCCAACAAAATTTCCAAAACACCAAAACCAGCTGTATATCTGACTAATATATCAACCATTTCATTCAATTCATTATCTGACAACTTTAAACCCATATCAAGAGATATTCTTTTAACCACTTCTTTACCCATACTTGTTAGGAGTTCTCTTGCTCTTTCTGGTTGAGTCGTCTCAACCTCTGTCGGTCTGTGTTCAGCCAAGTATCTTCGTGCCGAATCTATGACAGAATATTTTTCATCTGACAATCTGAATTCAGGTGGAGATATATGATAGAAACGTCTAACTTTTCCTTGAACCTCAAATATTTCGACGATTATATTATCATTAATTTTATACCTCTCTAACAGTTTCCCACCTTTCGGGGGCATGGGTGCATATCTAGTCAACATGAATACAGGTCTTATCAATGGGTTGAATATTTCTCTATAAAGTGAGCGATCGCCTAATCTGTATCCATATAACCTATCCTTTACCATTTTTATCAAAGAAGTTTTCCCCAATTCTTCTTTAAGGGGTGTCAATGCATTCTTTATGTAGAAATCGAAACATCTTCTGCAGATTGGTTTTTGTTCTTCTGCTTTTTCTGTATACGTTCTTATCAATCTATTTATTTTCACGTATGCTCCAATTGGATCTTTCCTGAGCATCTCTGTTAAAAAAAATTGTAATTCTGCCAAACGTTTTGGAAAACATCTTTCACATTTCTCACCACCAAGCCTTGCAAAATTAAGAAGTTTTTCACGATTTACAAACTTGTCGTAAACGTCAGCTATCCCTATAATTAGTTTTGTCTGATCATAATCGTATTCATATTCCATAGTCCCGGTTAAGATTATTCTCTCAACTTTTCTGGATTGTAGAATCTTGTCTATAGTCTTGGCAAAACAAACATCAAAATCTTCTATACTCGAACCAAAAACACAGTTTGAGCAATTTATTCTCATCAAATTGTCTCTAGTTTCAAAATCGCAGACCAAAGCTTACACCTAAGAGATATTTCTTATTCATACTTAAAATTGATTTCGAGTTAAGCTTTATTACAAATCAAAACAAAATTACTATTGATATCATGGTTTTCGAGAAAAATACATCTGGCGATTTACAGACACTTGGTGTAGAAATGGTCAACAGGGTTAATACTGATACGAGAAGAATAAGAACATTAGAGCAAAGACTTAACGGAGCTGAGATGAGGATAGGATCATTGGAAGAAAAAGTCATAGACGAGATAGACAGGTTGAGAAAAAGTTTTGAACAGATTTCTCTTGATATAAAAGCCGTCTCCGATAGTTTATCTGAAATCCGTTCTGAAATTCTAAAAATAAACAAAAACCTAGACAAGACAGCCAAGAAAGTCGAAGTTAAAGAATTAGAGACACTTCTAGACATTTACAATCCAATAAAATCTAGGTTCACTACAAAGGATGAAGTGACAAGAATGATAGAAGATAAAGTTGCAGAAAAACAACAAACGTCAACGTGATAAATATAAATTGAGAGAAATTAGAATTTTTATTACTAGTGAAAAAAATGATTAAACTCTTTGCCGGCAAAAAAGAAGAGGAGATTCCAAGAATGGGTAAAGGTTTCGTTCCTACAGATAGAGTAAGAGAATTAAGTGGCAAGGGGTTTTCAGAACCTGAGATTATAGATGTCCTTAGAAAAGAAGGATTTGGACCAGAAGAAATCGATAGGGCTTTAACACAAGCATTGAAAATAGGTGTGACCGGTAACCCAGAAGAACCAACTGGTTTGCCAACATTACAAGAATTACAGTCACCGATGGAACCTCAACAATATCCTATGTTACCACAGATGCCTGAAAAACCACTCGAATATGCACAATCTTATCCTGAATATGGGACAGAAGAATTAGTCGAATCAATCGTTCATGAAAGAATGGGGGAAGTGGATGATAGGATAAGAGAATTCAAAGTGAAACAGTCTGACTTAGAAAGAGAAATATCAAACTTGCACCATCAACTTTCAATCTTATCAAAAGGAAGGTCCCAATCGGAACAAGCAATCATCAGTAAACTAGATTCTTTCAAAGATTCGATGAACGATATAGACAGTAGAATATCCAGTCTTGATAAAGCGTTCAGGGATACATTACCATCTTTAATCGAGAGCGTTCGTTCGTTATCAGACCTGGTTCAGAGATTAAAGAGAGAAGCCTGATAAAGAAAATATTTATTCCCGTTTCACGAATTATTCTATTGAGTTTATGCTCGACCCCTTTCATCTCATCATAGAGAGAATGACAGAGCTCGGAGTAATAAACTTTTTCATTCCATGGATCATCACGACAACTGTCTTCTGGGCATTGCTAAACAAATCGAAAATATTTGAATCATCATTTGTTAACGCTATATTGTCCGTATCGATCGCTTTTCTTTTCTGGGGTTATCTCGTTTCATCGATTGCAGTCGAAATAGGAACTCATCTGTCAATATTCATCGCTCAAGGTTTTGTCATAATAATAGTCTTCCTTTTTGGTCTTTTGGGCGCGAGCATGTTCTATCCAAAATTCGGTGAATCTTTAAATGAGATGTTCAAGAAAAAAACAATGATATGGGTTTTCCTGGCAATATTCTTTGGAGGATTATTCTTCACGAGTGGAATGTATAAAGTGTTGTTTGTCGGATTACCATCATCCGGTCCAAATTCGGATGTAACGATGTTGATAGTGATGTTAGTTGCTTTGATCATTGGTATGATAATATTAGTAGCAGCTAAGTATGGTATAGGAGGCGAAAAATAATGGCAGACTTATTCACATCAGTCATTGAAAAATTACAAGAATTAGGGGCTTTCAAATTCCTCTTTCCGTATATACTTACCTCTGCAATATTTTATGGTTTATTGAGGAAGTCACAGATTTTTGGAAAACCAGATGAGAATGTTGCCGTAAACGCTATCGTTTCTATAGTGGCTGCACTAATGGTTTTGGCATATCCTATTCTATCAGGTGTCAGCATGGAAGGTTTATTAGCACCTTTCTTTACCCAAGGTTTAGTTGTTACCTTAGTTTTCATGGTTGCACTCATGATAATGGGAATGTTTCTACCACCAGATTTGCCAACAGTACTTGCAAACAATCTTTTAAAAGGTAATAAGATGGGAGCAATGCTAATCGTAGGCATCTTCTTTGGTTTCTTGATATTGTTTTTAAGCGGCCTTGGAAATGTTTTACTAGGCCCTAATGTAATATCCATTATGTCCTCTGACGTTGTTACATTGATTGCGATAGTATTATTAATCATAGTCCCTATATTATTTATTGTATGGGGAGGGAACGCGAAATCAACGCCATCACCCGAACCACTTAAAAAGAGTGAATAAAAATGGTAACTATAGCCGATTTAATAACAAAAATGGCTGGTTTTGGCATCTTTACACATTACTTACCTTTCCTAATCGTTTTTACAATAGTTTATGCGGTCTTAACTAAGACAAAGATATTCGGAGAACAGAAAAGAATAAGTGGATTAATTGCTCTGATAGCTGCCTTGTATGTAATGACGATGGGTCAGACATTTGGGTTATTCTTGGCATCATTCTTTGCTGGTGGAAGTGTTATATTGATATTCTTCTTAATGTTCTTGATGATTGTAGGACTCGTAGTAGGTGAAAAAGCCTGGAGATCGTTTGAAACACAAAAACCACTTACTGGTATTTTTCTAGTTGCTATAATCATAGCTGCTTTTCTGTTCTATATGTCTGGAGGCTTTGACATGTTGGGTATTACTTTTCCTAAAGTCTCAGGTAGTTTGCCTTCTGGAATAGATCAGAATACTTTGATATTGATAGGGGTATTGATAGGCACTGCTCTGTTGATTTGGTGGATGATTGGCGGAAAGGATGAGATTAAAGGATTCGACATAATGCCTAAATTCTAAAAGTAAAAAAATAATTTGGCTAAGTAAATTCTGTATTTGTTAGTCAATTGAATTAAATGTCGAACAAAGATTCTTCTTGGTTTGTTACAGCTTTAAGACCACTTTCTGCTTCAACATTACCACTTTTTTCACTTTTTACTGCTTGCATTTGTTTGTAAGGTGCAAGATCTTTATCCCATTGATACATCTGTTGTAAGTCTTTTTTAATTTCTGCATATTTTGTTTGAACTGAACCGATAAATTTATCTTTTGCTCTATTAATTATGTCGTCTGCATCTGCCCATTTACCTTGTGGATATATACTCAAAACATTTTTTAGTGCATCTTTAGCTGCTCTTATTCTTTCTTCTAAGTCTCTTAATTCTCCAACGTCTCTTATCTTCATTGCTTTGCCAGAACGTGGATCTTTCTGAGACCCAACCATTTGTGAGTAGATCATATCTACCGCTGTAGCTGCTTCATTAGCCGCTGAAATGTAATCAGCATGTCCAAAGGCGGCTGTACCTAAATAAGGCTTGTTTGCGCTTAATATCGGAATTTTATTTGCTTCTATTGACATTTTATCACTAACAAGTAATGGTATATACCATATATTTAAACTTTTCTATTATTTAGTAGTAACATTTTTTCTATCTGATATAAATAAAAAAAACTTAATTTCAGCCCACTATACTTATATCATGTACATTTTTATCCTTTTAGGTGCCTTAGTTTTGTTGAGTTTTATAGACTCTTATCTAACACTCAGGACATTCTCAAAAAAAGGCTATAAGATAGAAGAAAACCCTATTCTTAGAGGATTATTAAGGGATGATATCAGAAAGTTCCTTCTGTTCAAAGTTTTTGATATAGTTGCCATCAGTGTCATCATCTACTGGATAAACATAAGAAATGATGATTTTGCTCTATTTTTAACAGTCTTATGTATTTTACTTTATGGTTACATCGATTACAGAAATTTTCATGTTTAACCTTAAATCTTTTAAGGTCTATATTTCAATTTTGAACCACCTTTTACTCCCACTCCTTCATAGGGAGCAAGTTCTGCACCAAAAACAGAAACAGCATCTATAACCTTTCCTAATTTACTCATTAAAACTTCCTTTCCTGAATCCTTATATTTATACAATATATGTAATGCTGCCTGAGTGTACTGTTTTATAATTTCAACATTTTGGAGTGTTTTAACAAAATCTGGTTTGTATATTTTTTCAACAATTCTATCCAATCTTTCAGCTATTTTACTGTAAATACTTAATTTTTCGATAAGATCTTCTGGTTTATATTGATATAATTTTTTTCCTAGATTACCTAATCCTTCCCTTAATTTCCCTGAACTTTCTTGAATATTACTTAAATTAAACTGTTTAGAAACTCTTTTTCTTAAACTCAATATACCAACACCCATTAAGGCTAGAAGTAAAACTATTATTCCAAGCAATATCTCAATTATCATTCAATCAAAATAACTATTGTTTTCCTCGGCATTAAATATATTTCTCAGGAAGTTCAATCTATTATTATGACAGATAGATCACTAACGGCCTCCGTCAACTTACAATTACAGAAGGTAAAACAAGAAGTCGAGAAACTCATAAAAGAATATGAGATTCTGGAAAATCAGTTGGAAAAAATAGAAAGAGCAAACCCTGCATTTAGATCACAAATTAAGAGTATAAAAAACACAGTTGGCCAATTCAAAAAATATTTCAAAAACTTTAATGAGTGGACAGTTAGAAAGGTTGAAAACGTCAACTCAAGGATTGATTCGTTCTTCGCAAAAGGAGTAAAAAAGGTAGAAGAAGAGAAAAAGGAACTGGAAACAAAAATAACAAAACTAGAAAAACTGAAAGGAATCTTCAAGAAGATCTAATCATTCCAACAATTTCAAATCCTTTCCAATCTCAAGGTAGGCCCAAGCCCATACTACAGATTCAAAACTCAGGACATATTCCCCCCTTTTCAAAAAATGTTCACAGTCTTTCACATAGGCATTGATATTTTCTAAAAATTCTCCTCCTTTCTTATCGATTGCTTCTATTATTTCTAACTCTTTCTTAATTCTAGTCAACCATTTCTCTATTTCTTCTTTTGATATTCTATCTTTCATTTTTTCACTTCAAAATTTTCTAAGTATTCTTTTTCTGTAAAATGTAATTCACTAGGCAGTATCATAACAAAAGGTGGTTCGCCAAAATCTTTTTCTATCAAATCTTCAACTTTTCCGTACAAAATTAAAGTTTTATCACTACCTGCTCTTCCAAAAACTACAATTTCTGTGTTTTTTGTGAGAATTTTCATCTCTAATAGTATTTTGATTCCTTCGTTTGGTGTCATGTATCTGTTTTTTTCAGATATTATATCCAACAACAAAAGTGTATGCAAACCACTTTTTCTATTTTCTTTTATTGTTTTTGATAGCGATTCAGGTAATTTATCACCTGTTTTTTCGGGAAAAGGAATGGTGACAGTTGCTCCAAATTTGTAAACATGTAAACCAGTTTCACCGACCGCAGAATAAATGGATGCGTTGTGGATAATTTCTGTTTTAATCTTAGCTTTTTTAGCATCAGATAACAATGAAACGTGAGTAGTCGCAACTAAAGGATCGCCAAGAATGAATAAAACTACATTTCTATTTTTTGATTCCCCTATGATTTTATCTGATTTTTCTTCTAAATCATCTCTTTTGAGAACTCTTATTTTTTTACCAGTAATTTTTTCCATTTTTTGTATGTTTCCATGCCATTTTGATGTATAAAGTTCTATGTAAACTTTATCTGCATTTTTTGCTCTATTAATACCTCTAATAGTAAGATCTTCCTCATTCCATAGACCTAAACCGATAAGGCTTAACATTTGAATACACAAATAAAATTAGATAATAAATAATTAAAGAGATTGATATGTCTTCAGAATCAAATAATATAGAAATAATACTTCGGGCAATTAATGAATCGGATAAAAAGGTTCTTGATATTATAGAATTCACAAAAGAAGAAATCAAAAATTTTTTTGAAAATGCAGTTTTATTTCAAAAAACTAAAAAAGAAAATTATCGTAAAGCAGCTAATGAAATATCTGGGGACATTCTAATACAACTCCTTAGGGCAGTGAGTATATTGGAAAAAAGAAATGATCAAAATTCAATAAATACAAAAAATGCAATTATGAAAATTATGAAAATTATAATAGATTCAAGAAAAAATATTGGATTAAATCCTCAAAAATAACTTTATTTTTAAACCTGATATTATGAAACCAACGAGTTATGACATAATAGGCTCTAGAGAAAAAGCTGTTGCAATAGTTGAAATTCCTGATGAACTGAAGAATAAAGAAAAAGAAATAGCAAAAGAAATTTTGAAAGAACATAAAAATGTAAAATCTGTTTTGAAGAAAACTTCTGAAAGAAAAGGCGTTTTTAGAACAAGAGAATATGAATTTCTTCTAGGGGATAAAAACACAGAAGTTATTCACATAGAGTACGGATGCAAATTAAAACTCGATCCACAGAAAGTATATTTTTCTTCGAGAGAAGGAACTGAGAGGGCGAGGATATCTAAAATTGTCAAACCAAAAGAAACAGTTTTAATAATGTTTGCCGGTATCGGTCCCTTTTCAGTCATCATCGCAAAAAAACAACCTAAAGTCAACAAAATAATTTCAATCGAAATCAACCCCATTGCTGTAGACTACATGAAAGAAAACATCAGGTTAAACAGAGTTAGTGATAAAATAATCCCAATTCTTGGAGATGTGAAAGAAAAATGTAAGGAGTGGTTTGGTAAATGTGACAGGGTAGTAATGCCTTTACCGCAGGATGCATGGAGTTTTTTTGAAATAGCTAATCAATGTCTAAAAAAGAAAGGCGGTTTTATCCACTTGTATACTATTGAAAAAGAAAATGTTGTTGAAAACGAAATTAAAAACAACATAAACAATCTTAAGAAAAAAATAAATAGGAAAATCAAATTTAAAATAAGGAAAGTCCTTCCATATTCACCCAGGACAAACAAATACTGTATCGATTTAAAGTTGAACTAATCTACGTCCAACTTATCAGATAATTAGTTATCCATTTCATCGAATAAAAACCTGCTAATGCTAACGCTATATTCAATATCAATTCGCCTATCAATACTGCAAGAAAGAATTTTTTGAAATCATATCTTACAACACCAGATAATATAGCAAAGGGTACGTTTGGTATTGGTGTTGCATAGATTACAATTAACCAAAGGAAAATACCATATTTTTTCAATTTTTTCTTTATATCAATCAATTGCTTGTTGTATTTGTCCTCTAAAATTTCCTTGCCACCCAAACCTATAATATAACTTATCAGAGTACCTATAGATGAACCAACTGCAGCGACAATACCAACAATTATAGGGTTCAATACGGTACTAACAGAAAAAACTAGGATTTGAAATGGTATTGGTATTATTGATGCTGAACCGAGTAAACATACAAAAAATAAACCTGCATAACCATATTTTATTACAAACGGATCTACCATTTTTATAAAATAGATTGCTATATCTTTCCATACCATCTTTTATCAATAAAATAGTTAGTTTGCTGGAATATAAAATCATACTTAAATTCTTTACAGGATAAAGATAAAACGGTAGATCTTTTGATTTTTGCTGAAGATAAAGAAGAGAATTTTAAAATGGAAATAAAGAAATCAACAAAAATAAATCCTCTAATTATCAAAAATTTTGAATCTAAAGAAAAGAATAAAATAGAATTTATTTTTGGTTTGATTTCGATAATCTCTGCTTTAATAGTACTAATAATATTATTATTTGTATTTTTTGTTCATCCCTCAGAGAAAGCTGTTGGGGAAAGGTTTATTCTTGATGAATTAACCTTTTATACACCTTTTTATGAATTCCATTTTAAACCAATTACACTTTTTGTCATATTTTCATTTTTATTTTTAGTTTGTGGTGTTGAGAGTTTGCAAAGTAAACTGTCTAAACTTGGTTTACTCACAAAAAAATTATTTTTTATATTTTTTTCCTTAACTGCATTTATATTTGCTTATGAAACTTTACAGAATTTTTTAATGTGGACAAGTTTTTATATTTTAAATGGAGGTAAAATGTCATTAGATATATTAAGTCATCAAGTGAATCCGGCAATGATAAGTCCAGTGAATTTTCTTTTTATAAGCAAAATTTTCAGCCTTTTCTTATTTAGTAGTTTATATGGTCTTTATTTCTTTAATCGGTTGATTAATTCTTCTGATTATTCAAACCAAAATATAAAATCAAATACAATAGTAAGAAATCGTGAATCTAAAAAATAAAAATTGTGAGAACTGTAATGAAAACCAAGAACAACCAAATCCACATTCTCCACATAAATATCTTGCTACCATCTAAAGGTGGAATAGGTAAAAGATTGAATAATGCCAAGAAACCATTGTAATTACTAATTGTTCTGAATATGTCTCCAGGTAACATTCTAAAGATGACAGCTAATAATACGTTAACCCCAACTCCAGCCAAAGATATAATTCCAATTTCTTTCGGTCCCAATTTTGCTACTTTAAAACCCCATCTACCAAAACTATAAGGCATTATCTCCACGAAACCAGGTGCAGCAAAGATGATATTCCAACCACCTAAAAGACTGAATAGCATACTCATTAATCCAAGAAAAATACCGGCAGGCCAAATCTTGAATGTTGCAAGACAACCAAATCTTCTTGCAACAAATTTATGTCCTAATTCATGGACAAAATATGAAAAGAATACGATGACTAGAGCCGCCGCATAGAAATTGAAGTTAGGAAAGGAAAATATTAGAGCCAAGACTAATATCGCTATTATAAGATCTCTCAATTCAGTGTTATTAAAAAATTTCATAATACTACTTTATGAAAGGAAATATTTTATATTAATGGATTTACATTAAAATATTCTTTTTTCTCTTTTTGACTTCATATTCATTTTTTATTTATTAGTTATAATTCTTATAATGACAATCTCTAATATATGAATTTTGAATATGATAAAAAATATTTCGAGAGACATTATTCTTCAATTTTTTATAGCTATTATATAAAAATTCGGAATAAATTCATAAAGAATGAGATAATTAAATTTGTACCTTCTGGTAAATTTCTTGAGATAGGATTTGGTGATGGCAATCTATTAGGGGGTTTTGATAACGATTTCGACATTTTTGGTGTCGATGTTTCTGAATTTGCTGTTAAAAACGTTAAAGAACAATTCAATTCAAATCATTTTAAATTGTGTGATATGTCAAAAGAATCCATCCCCTTTTCAGTAAAATTTGATGTTGTATGTGCAATAAATACAATTGAACATTTAGTAGATCCAAATTTTGCATTAAAAAATATTTTTGATTCGTTGAATAAAAATGGAATTTTTGCGGTTTATTTACCAACCCAAACTAATTTCTTCTCAGAGTTATCATACAAAATAATGTATGATGTAGAGGAGCATGTTTTTAGACCATCTTCAGATTCACTCAAAAAATTATTATTGAAGATAGGTTTTAATTTATTGAAAGAGTATTCTGCAACTTTTATTCCATTTAAGGTTAGCAATAAATTCGTCATCAATTTTTCTAATCTTTATTTAGGTTTATTTCTAAAGAAATGATATAACGAAAGAATTATTTGTGATATAATGAGGATGAGAATTCTACTTATTATTTTATCTATAACCATAATATCTGCCCTAATATATTTTTCTAATTTTAACAAAGTTATCAGTGCCTTGTCTAGAGCAAATTTATTTTATATAATATTGGGTATTTCAATATGGCCAATTGCTGCTTTTATCAGGGTCTATAGATGGAATTATAGTCTTGAAAAAATTGGTATAAAAGTTAAATTTAGTAGCGTATTTAAAGTTTATTACGCAGGTGAATTCATATCGCATATCACTCCTGCAAAAACTGGAGAAGTACTGAAAAATTTTATGCTAAAAACTTCTGAGAACAAAAAAGTAAGTTCAACATTACCAACTATTATCTACACCAGAGTTATGGATGCTTTTGCCATGATTTTCATCTCGGTTTTAGGTCTTTACTTTATTTTTTCATATATGCCATCTATGTATCTGTGGTTTTTATCAGTGATAATATTTCTTTCAGTTTTGATTATCTCAGGATTTTTAATAGTAAAATCGGATAAAATTTTTAGAATTATATTAAAGAGATTAAAATCTATTTTTTCTTTCATAAAGATTTTTAGGTCTAAAAGTAGAAACATTGAAATATTTATAAACAACTTTCTCAAATCTTTCATAATTTTTAGAGACTGGAAAACATTTTTATTGATCTTCCCAATATCAGTGTTCATCTGGATTTCTGAAGGAGTTATTTTATTTTTTGCATTTAATTCCATAGGAGTTACCTTACCTATCTTAGCAACAATAATTATAATTCCAATTGCCTCTCTTTCAGGAGTATTTAGTTTTTTACCTGGAGGTATAGGATCTTCAGAAATGGCAATGATGATTTTTTTTAATTCTTTGTTTAAGATAACATATGCTGAGGTTATAGCAGCCGCCTTAATTTTCAGATTTCTTTCATTCTGGATATATATGTTCGCAGGAGCAATATTTTTTGCATCTATAAAACACAAGTATAAGTTATGACAAATTCGATTTCTTAATTTTATGACTTATCCAATATATGTAGTAAGGTACGGTTTAAATCTACGAAGTATGTTAATTATTGTTGCATATCAATCTATTATTCAAAATTAATATGGAAAATTTTGGAAATAATATTTTTTTGTAACTCAAATAAAGTATTTTAATGCTTCTTGTATATTACTAACTTCTTCTATCCTTATTCCCACCTTTTCCTGTATATTAACCTCTTCTGCCTTTGTTTCGGTCCTGCAGATTTCCGTGATCAAATAATTATCACATTTTTTCTCTTCTGTATATGTCGTATAATTTTTTTCTCCAATAGGAACCAACAAAATATCCATGCCAGCATTCTTAGCAGCTTCTGCCTTTGCAACTATACCTGAAACTTTTCCAATCTTTCCATCTTCACTTAATGATCCAGTTATTGTGACTTTTCTGTTGGCACTTTTATTTTCTAATTCTAATATCGTTGCAACACCTAAAGCAGCTCCTGCAGAAGGTCCTTCAACAGCAGAAGCATTGGCTTGAACAGAATAGATGATGTCATATTTAGATAAATCGATACCTATTTCATTTTCTGCTACAGTTTTTGCTGTCCTTATAGAATCCTGCGTATCGACCCATAGAAATATTTGGTTTATATCGACTAGAGTTCTACCTACACCTGGTTTTACTTCAACTGATAATTTAGCCATTATACCTTTTCCTTCTTTATCGACTGCAGGTACGTAAACAATCGTTGCATAAGTATAGTTGAGGGGAATTTCTTGTATTATCGGCAACTCTTTATAATTTGTTTTTTCTTCAACGTTAGTTTCAGGAAAAATAATGTAGTTTGATATTAAGGAGTACATTAATAGAAAAAAAGTCAAAACCAACAAAATTATTGCAAATCCATTCATTTAATCACGTAAATATGCAAGGAGCACGCCTTCAGTGGATACTATTCCATAACCAGGTTAATCCAAATCTCTTTCTCCACCCCGCGAGCTCGCAAGCATCAAGTACATGCCTTATGACTGCTTCCTTCCGGACCTGATCCGTTCAACATATACTTGGTCCTGGGAGACGAGGTTTCTCAGTCCGAGATAAGGGCCTGATCATGAAACCGTACCGCCTTCAGACTGCGGTCCCACCGTAAACCGGACTTGTGGTAACAGAAGACCGGTAGTCTTCCGACCGGAGGCTCCTTGCAAATTAGTTTTATCAATTAATATTCTTAAATAGTTTCCTTAAATCAAAAAAGCAAAATTTAATCTTAATCAAAAAACAAAAATATTCGTTATGAAACAACTCGATTATTTTTTTCATCCCAAATCCGTTGCAATAATCGGAGCATCACATACACCGGGTAAAATAGGATATGCAATACTCGCTAACTTCCTCGGGGCCGGTTTTGAGAGAAAAATATATCCTGTCAATCCTGATACCACGCCTATTCTTGGGTTAAACGTTTACAAATCTGTTCTTGATATAAAAGATGATTTAGATTTAGTCGTCATCGTTGTGCCGGCGGCATTAGTACCTGATGCTTTAAAAGAGTGCGTTAAGAAAAAAATTGAAGCTATAGTTCTAATATCAGCAGGTTTCTCTGAGATTGGTGAAGAAGGTAAAAAATTAGAGATGAAGTGTAAAAGAATAGTTGAAGGTGTGTATACAAGAATAATAGGTCCTAACTGTGTCGGTATATATGATCCATATACAAGGGTTGATACTCTATTCTTATCAAGAGATAGATGCGGTAGACCAAAAGAAGGCAACATTGCATTCATATCCCAATCTGGAGCAGTAGGGTCGACAATCCTCGACTGGCTAACAGAAGAAGACGTTGGAATAAGCAAGTTTATTTCATATGGGAATGCAATGGATTTAGACGATTGTGATTTTCTTGAATATCTTGGTGACGATAAGAACACTAAAGTGATCACTGTCTATTTAGAAGGTATAGAAGCGTCTGGTCAAAAATTCATGAAAATAGTAAAAAACGTCACTAAGAAAAAACCCATTATAATACTAAAAGCAGGCAAAACAGAGAAAGGTTTAAAAGCTGTTCTATCTCACACTGGATCTTTAGGTGGTTCTAATAAAATTTATTCAGCTGCGTTCAAACAGACTGGAGTAATAGAAGTAAACACATGGGAAGAATTATTCGATTTTGCAAGAGGATTTTCAACTCAGCCTTTACCACAAGGAAACAGGATTGCTATAGTAACGGATGGGGGTGGTTTCGGTGTTCTTGCAACTGATGAGGCCGACAGACAAAATTTACAATTACCAGAACCCTCTGAAAAATTGAAAAAAGAATTTGCAAAAGTACTGCCTGCTTATGCTGTTTTACATAACCCCATAGACTTAACAGGAGACACGAATGCTGAACGTTATAGAGTCGTCATAGAAGGTTGTTTGAAAAGTAATGAGTTTGATGGTATTATTGCAATAACATTATTCCAAGTACCCACTCTCGAAAAAGAGGTTGTTGATCAAATAGTCGAACTTCACAGAAAATATGATAAACCTTTGATAGCTTGTGCGGCTGGTGGAAAATTCAGTCAAGAATTAAGCAGAAAACTTATACAAGGAGGGGTTCCTGTTTTCTCAACACCAGAAAGGGCTGTCAAAACTATGGGAGCATTAATAAAATATAAAGCATGGTTAAACAAGTAATGATTTTATAAAATTTAGTTTTCTTCTATAAGACTAATGACAGATGAACAAAATTCCAAAAAACAAGTAGAAAAGATATATGTAAATTTACAACAGATCTTAGAAAAGGATGGTTTTTCTTCTGCAATAGAATCTGCTAACAAAACTTTAGAACAAAAATCATATGATTTTCAGATTCAACTTTTTATTGCAGATACTTTATATAAATGGGGTCTTAACCTGGAAGAAAAAAAAGACCCAAACAGTAAAGAAAAATTTCAGCAAGCCTATGATTTGTATTCTGATATTTTCGTAAAAAATCCAAATTTTGCCTACTTAAATAGCGTTTCAGAGAAAAAACGTGAATGTAAGAAAAAATTATTTATGTAAAATTCTCCAAATAGTAAAGCTTTAAATGGTTTAATCAAAACACATATTATGCAACCACATTACATTTTTGTTACAGGTGGAGTACTTTCTGGACTTGGTAAGGGTATAGTAACCGCCTCTATCGGCAAGCTATTACAATCATATGGTTTCAAAGTAACTGCAGCAAAGGTTGATCCTTACATTAATTTTGATGCTGGGACGTTAAGACCGACAGAACACGGTGAAGTTTGGGTTACGGAGGATGGCGGGGAAATAGATCAAGATTTAGGTCATTATGAGAGATTCCTTGACGTGAACATACCAAAATCACACAACATAACAACTGGACAAGTATTCTATGAAGTTATACAGAAAGAGAGATCAGGGAAGTACCTAGGTCAAACAGTTCAACCCATTCCACATGTAACAGACGAAATCATGAGAAGATTCAGAGAAATTGCAAAGGAGAACGTAGATTTTATACTCATAGAGATTGGTGGTACAGTTGGGGACTATGAAAATGTTCTATTCTTAGAAGCTGCAAGACAGATGAGGTTTGAAGGAGAGAATGTCGTTTTTGTTCATGTTGTTTATCTACCCATAGTCAAAACTCTTGGAGAGATGAAGACGAAAGCAGCTCAACATTCTGTTAGAGATTTAAGAGAAATCGGTATACAATCAGACTTCATGATTTGCAGGGCCGAAAAGCCTCTGGATGATGTGAGAAGAAAAAAAATTGCTTTGTTTTGTAATATTAAAGAAGAAGATGTCATTTCAGATCCAGACTTGAAAATACCGTATGAACTACCGATAGTTTTTAATGACCAAAATTTATGTGACAAAATTCTCAAAAAATTTGCCTTAAAGAAGAAGGGAGTAGATCTTAAAAAATGGAAAGAGTTCATTAACAAAATAAAGAACGCTAAAAAAACAGTTAATATCGGGATTGTTGGGAAATATTTTGATATCGGGCAATTTCAATTGGCAGATTCTTATATCTCTGTAATTGAAGCGATTAAGCATGCTTCATGGCATCATGGTGTTATACCAAAGATTGAGTGGGTTGATTCAAAGATTTTTGAGAAGAACAAAGGCAAGTTGAAAATGTTGAAGAAATTTGACGGTATTATAGTTCCTGGTGGATTTGGAAATAGTGGTGTTGAAGGAAAGATTCTAACCATAGAATATACGAGAAAGAATAATATTCCTTTCCTTGGTTTATGTCTTGGTTTGCAATTGGCTATTGTTGAGTTTGCAAGAAATGTTTGCGGTATGAAAGGAGCCAATTCAACTGAGATGGATGCAAAATCGCCTTATCCTGTAATAGATTACTTACCTGGACAAAAAGATTATATAAAGAAATCTGAGTATGGGGCAACGATGAGATTGGGCGGACAGACAGTGAAGATAAAGAATGGAACTATCGCTCATAAATTGTATGGAAAGAATTTTGCCGTAGAAAGATTCAGACATAGGTATGAAATTAATCCTAGGTATGTTGAATTACTTGAAGAAAAGGGATTTGTTTTCTCTGGAATGACACCTGACGGTAAAATAATGCAAATTGGTGAATTACCAAAAATGAAGTATTTTATCGGAAGTCAATTTCATCCAGAGTTTACTTCACGTTCTTTGAATCCTAATCCTTTGTTTAGGGGATTCATAGAAGCTTGTATTAAGTAAGTATTAAAAAAGTTTGAAAAAATTTTATCCCTGATTTTTAACAACTGACTTGTTTTATCAAATTTGCATTTACTGGTTTCTCTGCACAATAATCAATGTCTTGTTTTGAACAACACACAACTTTTGCATCATCTTTCACGAAGTAGTATGAAAATCCAAAAGTACAACAACCTTTGGCATAATTTTGTTCCATTGCTGTGTGTTTATCCTGTAAATCATCATAATTACTCGATAAAGTATCATACTTGGATTGCCATTCACCTATAGTACCTTCTTTCTCAGTTAATGATTTACTTAGAGTTGCTTTTTCGCTATCACATTTTTCATTAGTTGTTTTTGAATCTGCTAAATCACTCTGACATTTTTGTTTCTCTGTTTGTGATAGATCTAGGCTAGTCTCTGTTGTATCTAAGTTGGATAAGCAAGAAGTTACATTATCCTGACATGTTTCCATTTGTCTTTCTAGTATGGTTACCTTCGATGTAAACTCTGTCATTTTTCCTGTGTATGATACATAACCCGTAACACCACTTACAGCTCCTATGGCGATAACGGCAATAATAATTGCGATAGTCTTGTTTAATTTGAGGTTCTTAATTTTTTCTTTCAAACCTTCTAAGTTGATTTTTAATTTTTTCCCTTCACCATAAGGTTCGTACATAATATCTAGAATAATTTTAGTAAAGTATTCTTAAATAATTTAGGACTTTAAGGCTCTTTCAAATTCCCCTTCCATTTCCTTTATCTTCACTTGGATTCTTTTTACAGCTCTTTCTAGTGCAGTCTCAGGTGTATTCTTTCCTTTCATTTTAACATAAAGTTTTGGTTCAGCCATGTAAGGGTGCTCTTTTATGCATACAGCCTCATCAATATTTTCATTCTCCCATAATTCTTCTTTTACCAAATTGACAAAACCAAGACTTTCTTCTTCAAACCCAATTTCTAACAGGTTTGTATCTCTTTTAATTGTTTTTAACTTCATCATATCGACCTCGAAATTATGAACAAGTCCACATCATAGATAACATAAGGTTTTTTGTGGAACTTAAACATATAAGGTATTCGATACTTAAATTTTATAACTTTTTCAACTTTTCCATTATTCTGAGTTATTAGCTTGTTTAGGAAATCGCGGGATTTTTCATAGTGTCTATGCAATGAATAGATTCTTTTCCCGTATTTCAATGCCGTTTTAATGAACAATCTGTCGGCATGTAAAGTTTGTATCCCAAATGGTGGGTTCTGGATTATTGTATCAACCTCTTTCTCCCAATTTGATATATCCTTGCAAACTAGTTTTACTTTATCATGTATTTTTTGTTCAGTTAACTCCTCTGCAATTTTTATATTCCCCTCTGCAATTTTCAAAACATCTTCATCTTTATCTATACCGAAAATTTTTTTTGCTTCCATTAAAGCTGAACCTATCGTTAATTTTCCTGAGCCACAACCAAAATCTGCGACTATTCTGTTTTTTAAATCCCCTGATAGATAGGCGATGTTTAGTATTTGGGCTGCCAGTTCACCAGGTATTTCGTATTGTTCTAAATCTACTTTTGGTTTGGGGTTTGATTTTAACTGCGATAAAATTATCTCTAACTTTTTCTTTTTCATCATTAACATCAGCCAAATATTGTTCTAAAAAAACTAGAAATCTTATCAATTATTGAACCAAAGAACCCCGTAGGATACTTTTGCAATAAATAGGAATAATCACTCTTGTAATTCAATTTCAATTTTTCATTTAATGCATTATCAGTCTTTTTCACTAAATCAACCATATTTTCATAAGAATAAACAATATTTGCATCATATTTTTCATTGCATTTCCTACTTACTTTTCCAGCTTTTCCACACGGAAAATATATTTCACAATTCTCAGAAACTGTCCAGGATTTTTCATTCTTCAATTTTTTATCGATAGCATTTTCAAAAGGAGAATGACACTTCCAAAAATCTTCTCCCATAGTTTGGTGAACAGGAACATGAGCATCAGTAAAATAATGTGTAGAAGCGCCTACATATAACGAGAAGTTATCTCCAATTGCATTTTTTAGTGATGCTTCAAATCTTTCTATTGCAGGGCAATCAAAATAACTTTTCTCAACACAATCTTTTATATCACTGAAATAGGTCAAACTGTTAGGTTCAACCTTTGTAACATCTATATTATGACATTGTTTAGCTGCATAACAATGATGGTATGTTTGATCTTTGAATTCTACGTCTGGAGCTGTACATCCTCTAATAAATTGACTATAATCCAATCTTTTGTTCAATTCTTTATTAGTTTCATATATTTGCTTGCAGATCCATTCGTGGGTGTAACCAGTCCAAGCATAAGAAGGTTGTATTGTTAAGAGTAAAATGATAAATATAATGAAAAATATTTTTTTCATGCATACACCAAATGATAAATATTTAAAAACCTATAGTTAATTTGGTTGGATGGAAGGAATTTATATCTTCGTTTTAATCATTTTGATAGTCGCAATAATGTCTATGTTCCTTTTTGTTTGGCAACTTAATATCGGCACTAGGAAAAATGCCGGAGAAATAAGAACTAATTTACAAAATGTCCAAAATTTGATTAGTGTCAGAATGGGTACATCGAACTTATTAAACTCTATATTATCCTTTTTTAAAGGATTAGGTCATCGTCCAACCTAGGACATGCCATGTTGATTAAACAATCTAATTTTAACCCTTCAATTTTTTCTCTAGAAAAATTATCAAAAGCTAATATGTAAACTTCTTTATCTTTTTTTTCTAACTCTTTCTTAAGTTTTTCTGCATCTTTGATTTTATTTTGACCTTTTTTCCAACAGATTATGATACCAATTCTTTTTGCATCATTTAACATAGAGTCATGCCATGCTTTCTTTTTCATCCATTTCGTCCTTTCTTTTTCTAAATCGTATATATCCTTTTTTTCTAAATCTAATACAAAGACAGGCTTTTTTGACCTTATAGCAACCCCCAATGGATGAAATTTACCGGCTCCAACATACAGGAAACAATCAACTTTATATTCTATTTTTTTTGCCGCATCTATATTACAACCAAGTATCTGACCAGGATATTTTAATGATTTGTAAATGTAAACTTCTTTATTATTTTTTTCTAGAAAATCTTCAATTTTTTTTAGTGTTTTTACAAATTGAATGCTAGTTATGAGACCTATTTTTTTGAATCTTTCTAGTTTTATTATTTCTTCTTTCAATATTGGAATTGGGTTTAAATCATACAAGTAGTCCCAATAAATCACCGGAATTTTTGATTCAACTCCAAAGTTAGAATGTCCTATGTTTAATATAGCGTCACAACCAAGTCTTTTTGCTTCTTCATCTCTTACATCGCATGCCCCATAACATGGTTCTCCTGAAATTATAACTTCAAACCCTTCTTTCTCAAATTGTTTACAAATTTCTTGTATTTTTAATTTTAGTCCTTCTGGATACTGAATAAAAATTCTTCTTGCATTAATTTTCCTTAAATCGTTCAAAATTTCCATGGGATTACCTGGGACATGATAGTCAATATGTATGGCAACGATATTATCAGAATGAGTGTAATAATAAATATTAGTATCCCTTTTATCCAGTTTTTAGACCATAATAAACCAAAAATAGCCCCTATTATTAAACCAAGTACATGAACAGGATAACCGATTTGTGATGGTGTAAACAAATTCATGGCATTGGATAAAAAATAGAACGCTCCGATAACAACAAATGGTAATGGTATTAAAAATTGAGAGATTACTATTTTCCCTGGGCAGACGAATGTACCTAATCCGATTAAAGCGGAAATAGCTCCAGATGCTCCTATACCGATACTATCAAGAGAATAGATAAAAGGAATGAACATTGCTAAGTTTGCAATCATACCGCCTAAAAAATAAATCAATAGATATTTTAACCCACCCACACTCTTTTCAACAGAAGGTCCTAGTAAAAATAAGAAAAGCATGTTTGAGACTATATGTGTAATGTTTGCATGCAAAAACAAAGATGTGACTATTATATAATATTTGCCACCTAAAAAAGAACTTGGCCTGAATCCATATTGATCAACATAATAATTCAGATTTGGAGCTGTGTAGAGGAAAACTGCTATATTAAGGATGACTAATAACAATGTTATCTTCATGACTAAAAATTAAATCTTTTCTCTTTATATATGATGTGAAATTTAATAAAGTAAATATTAATAACCTAAAAGAAGGTTGGAAATGTCTCCTTTTACTCTTGACCTATATACTGGAGAATATAATTCAAGTTTCATACAAGTTAAATCCGATAGATTCTGTTGTCGGAGTTAATGATATTAAATGTGAAAATTGTGGTTTTTCTATTTTTTTATTGAGTGATTTATTAATTAAGATAGAGTATATATGACAAATTTCCTCATTACCATTGCATTTCAAAAACTTCAAAGTTGTTTCAATATCTAAACTATCCAAAAATTCTGAAAGTAGTTTTTTTACCTTTTCAATAAGATTAGAAGTAACATCTGTTCCACTAACTTGAAGATTAGAATCCTCGCCTAGAATTTTAAAAATTTCTTGATAAATTTTTATCTCAAACAATTTGATTAATTCATATTTGATAATCTCAAACGCATTTATGGAAATATCACTAAGGTGAATTGATTTTTTACTTCTCATATCAAGCGGTTTTATGTAAATTTTTTCAATTTCATGTAATTTGAAATCTACCAATCCTTTCAGAAATTCTGATTCTAATATCTTTTTCAAGGTTTTGTATTGCTCTCTCGTACAAGAAAAAATCCATGGTGTTGAAAAATTTTCTATATTTTTAAAAAGGTTATCCAAGTTAGTCTTAGTAATATCAACTGTCATTGATGTCATTGTATCAAAACCATACTTTTCTTTTCCTCGTTTAAATTCGCTCAATCTGAAATTTTTGTCTTTCAAAAGTCTTTTTAGATAATTTAAAGAATTGATCCTATTTTTTATTCCATATTCAGAACTAGTTCTTTTTTCCTTATCTTTAATTTTTTTCAATTGCTCTTTTTCCTTGTCTATCCATTTTTGTTCAGTGTTAATCATTTCCTTTAATTCTTCATCTGTTTCAACATCCTGTATCTCTGTCATGGAATCAAGCACAGGTTTAACTTCAGCTGCATATTTTATAGATCCATATTTATCCCTTGAATGGATTTTCACAAAACCTTTATTCTTCAACTCTTTGATAGCATTAGAAATGTTGTAGCGATGATTTTCACTATTATAAATAAACCTTGATAATTCACTAATGCTTTTTTCCTTTATAAATAGTGCTAAATAGACCTTTGATTTAAGCCCTTGCTGAATATTCGAGATTATATCAATCATAGATTTTATTTTACATCTCGACTATTTAAAGGTGACCTATCAAAAGTCACCTATCTTTGACATACCATGTATACATAAGAAAAACCGATGAAGATAGGAAACTATGATCACTATTCGAGGATTATTAAACAGAGGTTGAATAAAATGTTAGAAAGAATATCAAAAAAACCCCTCATATCCTCTTCAAGTAAGAGTATGAGAGTTGAAAAATTCAAAGCTAATTGTCCAAAGTGCGGATGTCAGTTCGAGACTACATGCCCAATTTGCGGACAAATAGCTAGAGCTGCTCGAATGACAGTAACAGAGTTACATAACGGGGGACTAAATACAGTTACTAGGAAATTGGAATTTGCAACTTTAGTAATAGATCGAGCAGGAATAGAATTCGACCAACAGAAACTTGTATCACAAGCTTTTGAAGCAGCAACGAAGGCATTTGCAGACAAAAGATTAGAAGAAGAAACACATAGACACTATGAACAAATGGAAGTGATGAAACGAGGATATGAACAACAAAATAAACCATTTATTGATAAATTGAACGAAAGGATAGTAGAATTAACCAAAGAATTTGCTGATGAAAAGAATCGTAACAAAGAATTAACTAATGAAATCGTAAGACTACGAACAGAACTCACTGTTAACCCAGCTAGAAAGGGAGATAAACCAGAGAAGGACATGACCACAACGTTGAAACTAGCTTTTCCAAATGATGAAATAATACCAGCAATGAAAGGCAAGAACGAGATTGATGTTGTACAGAAAGTTAACCAAGACAAGAAACCTATTGGCAAGATTGTCATAGAGTGCAAGAATGTCAAACAGTGGAGTAGCAAGTGGATTAGTACAACATTGGAACATATGCAAAGAGAGAATACATTTTTTGGAATTATTTCGACAACAGTGATGCCAAATGAAACAAACTTGAACCCACTAGGATTGGATAAAGAAGGAGTGTTGATAACTTTGCCAGAGAATACCAAGTGGGCAGTAGCAGCATACAGAGTCGCATTGATTAGATCAGATAGTGCTATGAGAAAGCTGCAAGACGAGAGACAAAGAATGTTGAAGCAGAAAGAAATCAAAGAAAAACTCTTGAGATTAATAGACAATAAGGACTTCCAGACTGTTTTTGATGCTTGTAAAAATATTAAAGAAAAAAGTCAGAGTATAAGGAACAAAGCGAGCAAAGTAAAAAGTGATATGTCAGCAATTTCGGATGATACGGAATCCATCGATGACATTGTTGAGATAGTAATAAGATCAAACTCAAAGTTGAGCGAAGCATTCGATTCTTTAAGCGAGTGATCTCGCTTATCCTACTATCATCATATCTCTTTTTCCTGTCCAATTCCCAATGCATATTTACTTCCATATTTCCAAATCACCTTTAACAGCTAATAAAAGAGAATTGATTTTACCTGCAAGCAGGGACAAAATTAAATCTTTCAATTTATAAATTAGGATTCTATGGGAGAAATTTCAAAAAGAACAGAACGAAAAGGTTATTGGCTTTTCAAAGAAGGGAAGGTCAATAGAGATTTAGAAACTGATAAGAGGGTTCATTTTTTAGTAAAAAGTAAAGAGCAAGAACATTTCGTAATTTTCGATAAGACGAAGAAAGAATTTTCGTGTGACTGTGAATTCTACGCACTCCATCTAAAACCTTGTTCTCATATTATTGCTTCTCAAATGTGCTTGAATGAACAAAAGGATAAATAAATAAGATAAAATTGATTTTCATGGAATTAACGGTTCAATTGCATATGCATACGACAGAATCTAGAGGAACGAGAATTGTTACAGATTCTATTATAACTCCGAAACAGGCTATCGATATAGCAAAGATAAATGGAATTAATGCCATTGCGATAACAGAACACAACACTACCAGCATTTATTCTAAAATTAAAGAATATGCTGAAAAAAATGGGATTCTTCTGATAAAAGGAATAGAGATAGGTACGGTTGATGGACATTTGATAGGTTTAGATGTAGATTTAGATATAGAGAAAAAAATCAGCAAATCCATTACAGCTTTGGAAGCAAAGGATTTAATTAAGGATTCAGGTGGCGAAGTATACATTCCCCATGCTTTTGACATTCGTAATGCTGGTATCGGTGTCAAAATAAAGGAAATTGATGGTATAGTGGAAGTTTTCAACCCATTAAATATTTTCAAATATGAAGACAAGTATGCTGATTTTGTTGCAAAGAAATTAAAGAGACCTCGAGCAGTCGGGGCAGATGCACATTTACCTAAAATGATCAATTTGTGTTTGAATGTTATTGATTCTGAGCCTGATGCAAAGTCAATTCTAGATGCGATAAAAAAAGGCAATGTAGAATTCAAGAATTGTAGACATCTTACCCTAACAGAAATGAAAGAACTATCACTAGAGAGAGTAACAAATTCTTATGATTTCATGAAAAATAAGATTAAAACTGGCTGGGAAATTAACATGGGATACATGCTTTTGGCTAACAACCCACTTATGAAAATTCTTGAAAATTTAGTATTGGATTCAGGTATGAAAACGAAAAAAAGTAAAGTTTGGGATTTAGTTATTTTCATCTCATATTTTTTAGCCACTGTGTATGGAAGAAATACAAGAAGAGAATTTGATGCATTTATTTCTGGATTATAATCTTTCTAACAATGATGAAAACATTACAGGTAGAGCAACAGTTGCATCTTCTTCTATAGTTACATACTTAGCTTTTTCGTTTATTTTTCCCCATGAGATTGCTTCTCTAGGTCTTGCTCCAGATAGACTACCATCCCACTCCACAGCGGTTGATACGTATACAGCATACTTTAATCCATCGCAGAATTGATTCCACCAAATAACATGATGTTTAGATATTCCCCCACCGATGATCAATGCTCCAGTTTTTTTTGATTTCCATGTTAAATCACTCAATAATTTTTCATCCTTCAGAATATCAATTTTAAAATCATGGTCTTGAGAGAACTGCCATATTTGATAACCCACAGCTCCATCTGTTATACCAGGAACTATGACTGGAATTTTATTCTTATAACACCAGTGTAAGATTGAATCTTTATTGTTTATTCTCTTGCCGATTTCCCATGCAAGTTCATAGCTTGCTAATTCTTTATTTTCAGAATAAATTTCTTTTAAAAATTGAGACATTTTTTCTTCAATTATTAACCCATAAGATTTGTTTGGGACAAATATGTTCCCTAACCTGTTGATTTCTTTTTTATGGAGTTCCCTATCATCAGCAAAAAAACTTCCGTGATAATAATCTTTCCATGATCTTGCAATATCATGATCTAAGGTTCCGCATGTCGTGATCAGAACATCGAATAACTTTCTCTTTACCATTTCTTTAATTATTCCTCTAGTACCTGTGGCTATTATACAGGCAGGAAAAGAAAGGAACTTTAAACAATTCTTTTCTTTTATCATACTTTCTAAAATATCTATCCCTATTGCTAGATTCTTAGCAGTAAAACCGCCAGATTTGTACATTTTTTTAACTAAATCATCCACTGAATTTTTTCTTTTTATTTCAATATCTTTAATTGGAACTAAATCTGTCATAAAATCATTACTCATGATTATATTTTTATTTTTAAATAAAAAAGGATTCCACTGGTTGACCAGTGGTTTGCTACATGAGTGATGCTCTATTCAATGGGAATACTGTTGCCGCTCTTATATCATCCCAACCCAACACGAATTGCGTGACTCTGTTCAACCCCATACCGAAACCAGCATGAGGCATTTTCCCATATTCTTTGTAGAAATTTAGATACCAATCAAAATCTTTTATGCTGCCGCCTCTTTTTTCAAGTTGTTTCAACATTGTTGATCTTTTCAGTTTCTCTAATAATGCTTCATATTCATATTCCCTTTCTGCTGCACCAGCTGCTTCCCCACTTCCAGGTAAAATGAGGTCGGTACTGTTTACAACTTTTGGATTTTCCCTGTTAGTTTTCATGTTAAAAAATTTTATCTCCACCGGAAAATGTGTTATGAACAATGGTTTGTTACCCAACCGTTCTGCTAATATTTTTTCATGTTTACTCTTAAGATCATCTCCCCACTTTACATCTTCTTCTGCTAATATTTCAACTGCTTCGTCGTATGTTATCCTTTTGAATGGTTTTTTTACTTTTGAAAGTCTCTTTTTATCTATCTCAAGGAAGTCTAATTCTTCTTGTCTATTTATTAATACTCCAGCAAGCATTCGACAAAGGAGTTTTTCTATATTTCCTATCATCTCTTCAAAATCGCCTGGTATTTCCATTTCTATTAATGGGAATTCCACTAAGTGTCTGTTGTCTACATCAGGTTCTGCTCTAAAACTTGGTCCTACGCAGAATACGTTGCCTAAAGTCGGTACTAAAGATTCAAGATACAATTGTCCTGTTTGGGCTAGATATCCTTGACTACCAAAATAATCTACTCCAAAAACTGTATTTACGTTCTCACATGATCCTGTAGCTCTAGTTATATGTGGAGTCAAAACTTCTGTAAATTCATTTTCCTCGAAATAGTGCCTTGCTGTTTTTATTAATTCAGCCTCTATTTTTGCGACAGCCTTTAATTCAGGTGTCATGAAAAGTTCATAACGTTTATCTGTTTCAGCTAATCTCAAATTTTTCATTAAGCTACCTCCCGTTTTTTAAAAGGGAGGCTCATAAAGGAACCCACCAATATTATGTTATATTTTTTTCATAAACTTTTTCATTAATTTTAATATAACTTGTGATAGCATAAGTTTTAAAAGTTCAGAAAGTTCAAATTGTGTTAGTATTTTTCTCCGTACAAATATCAAACATGTAATTAAACCTTATTATCATTAAAAACAATTAAATTTTTAGTGTTTTGAATGGATTTTACAGATGAAATTAAAAAAGAAATTGTTAAACTCTTAAAAGGAGTTGACTTCCTTAAAGATGAGAATATTGAAGAGACTTTGGAAACTCCACCTCAACCTGAATTTGGTGATTTGGCTTCAAAAATTTCTTTTTTACTTCCCAAAAAACTGAAGAAATCACCTTTTGATATCGCTGATGAAATAATAAAAAAAATTAAGATTCCTAATGATTCTTTGATAAATAAAGTAGAAACAAAAGGCGGTTATATTAATTTCTTTTTCAACTATCCAAAAATTACTAAAATTATCTTAAAAACAATATTGAAAGAAAAAGACTCGTATGGATATTCTGGCATAGGTAAGAAAAAAACAATTATGGTTGAATTTGCTCATCCAAATACACACAAAGGATTTCACATTGGACATTTGAGAAATATCAGTACAGGTGAATCAATATCTAGAATCTTAGAATTCACTGGGCATAAAGTCATAAGAGCAAACTATCAAGGGGACATTGGTCTTCATGTTGCAAAAGCTCTATGGGGGTTCATAAATCTTTACAAGTGCAAAACACCCAAAGAAAAGAAAGGAGAATGGATAGGTGGGGTTTACACCGAAGTCAATAAAAAATTTTCTGATGACGAAAAAGTCAACAATGAAGTTTTAGATATTAACAACAGACTTTACAGTGGAGATAAAAAAATAATTGAACTATGGAAGACAACAAGAAAATGGTGTCTTGATGATTTTGAAAATATCTACAAACAACTTGGAACAAAATTTGATAAGTATTACTTTGAAAGTCAGGTTGAAAAGAGAGCAGTAGAAATATCTAAAGAACTTCTTAAGAGAAGCTTAGCAAAATTGAGTGATGGTGCAATAATAATCGACCTGTCAAAATATGACCTAAGTACTTTCGTGTTACTTACAAGTGAAGGTAATCCTGTTTATGAATCTAAAGATTTGGCTTTGGCAGAGAGACAATTTGGTGATTTCAAGATCGATAGGTGCATTCATGTCGTTGGTTCCGAACAAAAATTATACTTCCAACAACTGTTTAAAGTTTTTGAATTAATCAATTCTCCAGCCGCTGGAAAAAGTTATCATTTGGTCTATGAATTAGTCAACTTAAAAACAGGTAAAATGTCATCAAGACTTGGAAGTGTCGTCTTATACACTCAGTTGAGAGATAAAATTTTAGAAAAAATTCAAAAAGAGATTGAAGAAAGAAATCCCAACCTGAGTAAGAAACAAAAACAAAGTTTAGCTGAAAAAATTGCTGTCGGTGCGTTAAAATATGGAATGTTAAGCATGAGTTGTGACAAAGTCTTAATTTTTGATTGGGAAAAATCCTTGATGTTAGAAGGTAACACAGGTCCATATCTACAGTATGCCCACACTAGATGCAACGGTATTTTAAACAAAGCTAAGAAATGGGAAGAAAATGTAGTTAATGAAAACCTTACTTCTGAAGAACAAAGATTAGTGAAAAAACTTTCAGATTTTCCTACCTTAGTTCAACAATCCTTAAGAGATTTTAGACCCCATTATTTGTGTAATTATGCATTTGAACTTGCTACTATGTTTTCCGAATTCTATCATTTTTGTCCTGTTTTGAAAGCAGAGAAAAAAGAATTGATAAATTTTAGGTTATCGTTAGTAAAAGCGACAAAAATAACACTTAAAAATTGTCTGTTTTTACTGGGTATAGAAACTCCTGAAAAAATGTAATTAAGCGTATTCAGAAAAATCTTCTTCTATGAAACCTCTATGACAATCTTTACACTCGAACCCTTTAGGAAAACTTGTATTAATTCTTTTTACATTTTCTGAATTACAATATGGGCAGCTCATTAAAATCCCTGATTTAATATGGATACAATTCAAATATAAAAATTTAACCTAAAATATTACCTTAACTATTATAATAAAGCTTATAATGTTATCATTTTAATTAAAAGACATGAAATTTTTAGTTGAGGACACGAAAGTTGGTCAAAAGGCATACGAAACTCTACTTGTAGATAAACCAAAATTGTTCTCTATTCTCGGTACTGAACTAGCCTTGAAAATAATAAAAGAATTGGCAAAAGAACCTTCTTGTGCTATGGATGTTGCAAGGAGATTGAAAGTGCACGAACAAAAAGTCTATTATCATGTTAGAAGACTCGAAGAATTGGGTTTAATAAAAATTATAGATATGCAAGAAAGAGTTGGGGCTATAGCGAAGATTTATGCCCCTACATCATCAGTGATATCTTTCAAACTTTTTGATGGTGAACATATAGAGGATGTAAAAACAAGGGCTGAAGAGTTAAAATTTTTTAGACCATTCGTAGAAGATGGTAAACTAAATGCAATGATAGTAGTTGGCAGTCCTGATCCACATGGTAAATACAAAGCACCTGCTTCTGATGGCTATTGTGCTATAGACTTAGGTATGTTCTTAGGACAATTCATAAATGATTCTAAGATTCCTTATTACAAACTTGATACACAAGTCCAGAATGAAGATTTGAAGAATAACTTGATTATTGTTGGTGGACCTAAGACTAACATAATTGCAGATAAAATCAACAAACAGTTGCCGATATATTTTGATTACTCGGAAGAATTCTTGGAATGGAATATTGTTTCTACACTTTCCAAGACAGTTTACAGAGAAGCTCAGACAGGTTTTATAGTAAGAATACCAAACCCATTCGCAGACGGAAAAGAAATACTCGTTTTTTCTGGAAAAGGTTTCAAGGGAACCAGGGCTGCTGTTTTAGCATTCATAAAGCACTTGAAAAAAATAATGAAAGGAAATTCTGTTAAGCCTGATACGATTGCAAAGGTGGTTCAAGGCATAGATGTAGATTCCGACGGAATTATTGATGATGTCGAATTTTTGGAGTAGTTACAAAACCTTCAAAAATCTTTCTTTCAAGAAAATCTGGTTGTAAATCTTCTACTTTTGGACATGGTAATTTTTTCTCTATAGGTTCATGATTCATAATTTGATTGTACCCTTCATCAATTTCTGGTTCTGGCTCCTCAGTTTCTATAGGTTCAAGGCCCATAATTTGTTTATAGTTTTCATCGATATCAGGATTATTATAATCTTCTGGACTGCCTTGCTGTGAAACTGCATTTTTTTCTGCATTTTTAAATCCTTTTAATTCAGCAATAACACTTATTGGAGTTAAGACCTTTGGTTTATAAGTTCCTTTAATATGTGAAATCTCCCCAAAGTAAGTATCATAAGTAATTATAACAGCTTCTTCATCATCTGAATTTGGTATAAGATACACATCAATACTGGGTGCATTGCCATAAATTGCTCCTAACTTCTTCTCGAAATGCATTCTGTATTTTTTAAAATCTATTCCCAATTTCTTAGCTTCGTCTAAAAACGATAACATCCAATTTTTTCTTGTATTATCCATTTTGACGTCTAACTCCAATTCGTGAGCTAAATGTTTTCCTTTGTTCGTCAAATTGTACATAGGACCCCATCCATATATGTCAACAATACCTTTCTTTTCAAGTTCCCGACATCTATACTTCATACATGAATTGGGAATGAATCTAGTATCCCTATTTGCATTTACGTACAAAATGGCTTCTACATATTCCATTAATATTTGATAATCAGGATTTTTCATAATTTTTCTTAATTCTTCAGACATTTTTATCAACTCATTTTGTGATTTTCACCCACCAATCCATAAATTTCCTTTCCCAATAATTCAAATAATTCAGGTCTCGACACGTAGAAGGAAGTACTTTCTATCAGAGCTACACGTTCACCACGAAAACCAATCAAATCAAATATATCATGATGTGGCGTAAAATGATTGATACTTAGTTCTTGCATAAGTCCTAATCCATGTTTTTTAACAAAAGACAGAATTTCTCTTCGAATTTTATCTGAAGAAGTAGTCCATATTTTTTCACCACTAGGATAAGGAAATTCTTGATAACTTGATACATTCTTATTATTCATTCTTCGTGCATAGCTTAAATTAGAAACTTCCATACCATATAAATCCAGCATTTCAAATGCATATGGATGTTTATGAATACCAAGTCTATATGAGTTAACTATGAATTCTCCCTGAACAAATCTACCTTGTTCATTTTGTTTTTTAAGTGCTACTTCCACAGGATGTTCATACAATCGGGCATCACAAAATCCTTTTAATGCATTTGCTCTAACATTTTCATCCCATTTTTGACTTTCTTTAAATTCTTTGGCTTGTTTCCATGCTCCAGACATTTTATCACTAATTTGTAGTAATTAATTTTGAATTAAAAACTTTCGATTAAAATTTAACCGATTTATAGAAATCTTTATATATTTTAACAAATAACGGTAAATTATGGAAAAAATTAAATTAGATTTAACAGATAAGAAAATACTCGCAGAATTAGACAAGAATTGTAGAATACCAAATTCAAAACTAGCCAAGATAGTAAACAAATCAAGAGAGACTGTAAAATACAGAATTCAACAATTAGAAAAAAATGGCATAATACAGAAATACATCACTTCGATTAATCCCAACAAACTAGGATACTATATGTTTAAAGTCTACCTTCAACTAGAAAATATCCCTAGGGAAAGAGAACGTTTTTATGAATTTTTGAAGAATCAAAAAATTATTTATTGGATGGGTGTTTCTGATGGTGCTTTTGATTGTGTCTTTGCTATTCTTTCCAAAAGTATTACAGTATATTATGATCAAATTAATAATATTCTTTCTCAATTCAAAGGCTTAATCGTAAAAAAAGTTCTTGGAACGATGGTCGATACAAGACAATATAACAAAAAATTTTTTACGAATGATACAAATGGGAAATATGTTATTTTCGGTGGTGATGTAGTAGACAACAAGATAGATGAACTGGATCACAAAATCCTTGAAATATTAGCTAATAATGCTAGAATACCGATTGCGGAGCTAGCACGAAAAGTCAATTCCACGATAGAAATTGTCAGAAGAAGAATAAAAGACATGGAAGAAAAAGAAATTATCCTATGTTATAGAATTGCAGTTGATTTCAATAAATTAGGATTGGAATTTTTCAAGGCGATTATTTATTTCAAATCATTATCCATCGAAGATGAAAGATCATTATTCGAATGGATGAAAAGACATCCAAACTCATTGTATTACATACGAAGTCTAGCACCGTGGGAAGTTGAATTTGAGTTCGTAGTTGAAAACTATCAGCAATTTAATAGAACAATCAATGAATTGAGAAAAAGATTCCCTCATGTAATTAGCCATTATGAGCATCTAATAATGATTTATGAGAATTGGATGCCTGCCTATCTTACACGATAAATAAGGTTTATTAAGTTTAATTGTGTTAATAGGGTAAGAATGGAAAATTTAAATTTATACTATAATATTATTTCCATTTAAAAGGACGCGATTAATGAGGTGAAAAATATGATTGATGATAATCTAGTCGTTGGTATGGAGGAACCTTCCGCTTCTGATGGAAAGTTAACAGGAGGTAAAGGGGCTAACTTAGCTAAACTTTACAATATATTAGGAAAGGAAAATGTACCTTATGCGATAATGATCACTACAGAGTTCTCAAAAATATTACTGAACGATAAAAATATCGTGGAACTCATTAAAAAATTAGACAATGCTTTGTCTAAGGATGATGAAGAAGAAGCTAGAAAAATTGCTAATCAAATCGACAATTATATACAAAACATAAAAACTCAACCAGCACTTCTAGAAACACTAACTAAAAAAATAGACGAGATGAAAAAACATGTTGGTAGAAATAGAGTAGCTGTTAGAAGTTCTGGTATAACCGAAGATATGGCCACTGCAGCTTTTGCTGGTCAATTCGAGACTTATTTGAATATTTCATTAAACACAAATGATGTTATTAAATATGTTTTGAAATGTATTGGCTCAGCTTTCGGCTGGAGAGTAGTCGATTACAGACAGAATTTAAGAAAGAAAAGAGTATTAGAATTCTCAGAATCTGATCTATTAAAAAGAGGTTTGATATCAGTAGTAGTACAAGTTATGGTTGATTCAGAAAAGGCTGGTGTTGCTTTTTCCATCGATCCTGATACTGGAAATAGGAATGTTGGCGTTGTTCAAGGTGTTTACGGTTTAGGAGAAATGATTGTTCAAGGAAAGGAAACAGCTTCATGGGTAGCTTTCTTGAAAGATCCCGAAGTAAGGTTATTAGGTATAATACCACCAAAGAGTCCACAAAAGGAAATGTTAGTCTACGATGAAAAAACAAAAGAAAATGTTGCTATTCCAGCCGGTATTCGTGATCCAAGAGTTCTTACGTTGGATGAAGCAAACCAGGTTGCTAAACATGTTACACTTATAGAGAAAAATTACAAAAGACCGATGGATATCGAATATGCTATCGAAAAAGGAAAGGCCTGGATTACACAGGCTAGACCAGAGACAGTACATGCTACTAGAACGGTCCTTAGTCTTTATAAATTAAAAGAAAAGCCTAAAGAAAAACCAATCTTTTTAGGCATACCAGTTGGAACAAAGATTGCATCTGGTCCAGTCGTAAAAGCTAAAGATCATGATGAAGCTAGAAGACAAGTCGAAGCATTCAACAAGAAAGGAATAAAACCAATACTCGTAACTTCGATGACTACTCCAGATTGGGAAGTTGTAATGAGTTTAGATAAAGTTTCTGGAATTATATGTGAGAGAGGAAACAGAACATCACACGCAGCTATTGTTTCAAGAGAAAGAGGTATACCTTGTGCTGTAGGTATGATAAGTGCACTCAACATGAACGATGGTGATATTATAACATTAGACTGTTCAGCTGGTGAAGCAAGAATATACAAAGGAAAAATACCGTTTGAAGTTCAAGAAGTGGAATTGAAAGAGATACCAAATACGGCTACTAAAGTTATGGTAAACATAGGTAGTCCTGACGAAGCTTTGAATATCAGTCAATTACCATCACAAGGAAGTTCATTGGTCCGGATAGAATTCATCGTATCTAGTGCAGAATTGCACCCTATGTTTGCTTTGAAAGCAGATGAACTTGGTCAAGATAGATGGGCTAAGGATGTTAAAGAGAGATATGCTTTCATAAAATCTCTTGCGGATGAATATGTGGAGAGATTAAAGACAGGTATTTCAATTATAGCAGGTGCATTCTATCCAAGAAAAATCATCGTTAGGTTCAGCGATTTCAAGACTAATGAATACGCAACTTTGCCAGGTGCAACATACTATGAGATAAATTGTAAGTGTGGTAAGAGCATATCGTTAAAAGAGCAGAAAAAATGTCCAATATGCGGTTCTGATAAAATTGAAATTAAGAGAATCGATTTGGAATTCAGAGAGAGCAATCCGATGATTGGTTTCAGGGGTGCATCAAGATATGTGAGCAAACTATTCCGGGATGCGTTTATTTTAGAACTCAGAGCATTTATTCAAGTACACAAGCTAGGTTTAACAAATGCAGTGCCGATGGTTCCTTTTGTCAGAACAATTGCAGAAGCAGATATGGTAACAAAAGATATCAAAGATATTTTCAAGAAAGAAAAATTAAAAATACCAGATATAATCTTCATGGCTGAAATTCCAAGTGTTTGCATAACTCCAAAAGAATTCAGCAAGTATTGTGACGGTTTCAGTATCGGAAGTAATGACTTGACTCAATTGACCCTAGGAATAGACAGGGATCAAGAAATATTGGCATGGGAGTTTGATGAATCCAACCCAGCAGTTGTGAAATCTATAGAAATGTTGGCTGAGGGAGCACATTCAATGGAACCAGCAAGAACAGTTGGTATATGTGGACAAGCACCAAGCGACTTGGGAAGAGAATTCATAAAATTCTTAGTGATGCATCTTGACTCGATAGGTGTGAACCCAGACAAAGTTGTTGAAACATTGTTACAAGTGAAAGAAATCGAAGATGAATTGAAACAAGCAATAAAGAAATCTGGAAATGATTACAAGAAACTTGCAAAAGAAATGGGAATAACTGAAATCAATGCAAACTATTTGATGAAAAAATTATCCAAGTAGTTTTCCTTTTCAATTTTTAAGAGTAAAACCCTTTCACCAAAAATACATACAATACCCATAAAATTAATGCCACTATCTTTAAAAGAAATCCTGTCTTTATCATTTCTGTAATACGGAAATATTTAGTCTTGTATACTATGGCATTAGGGGGAGTTCCTGTTGGTAATAGGAAAGCCATTGAACCACAAATTCCAGCACTCAAAATAACAAAAAGAGGATTAATTCCCATATTATTTGCCAATATAACAAATATTGGTACAAAGGTTGAAGCAAATGCGGTGTTTGGTATAAATTCAGTCACAAAAGTACTAATTAAGCTTATAATTAAAATGATTAAAATAAAGTTTGTTGGAAATTTTGGCAGTAGATCAACCATGTACTGAGCAGCACCAGAAACAAAAAGAACATTTCCTAAAGCTAAACCTCCACCAAACATCAATAAAATACTCCATGGAATCTTTAAATCTTTCCAACCTAGTAGAACTTTTTTTCCTGGTATTGGTATTGTAATTAACAAAACGGCAGCTATTAAACCAATGATAACATCATCAATACTTTTAAGTGCTGGAATAAAAGATTTTGTGCTCCAGATTATTATAGCACTGATTATTATTATGATAGTTATTTTTGCCCCGATTTCTAATTGAATATTTTCTATCTTAACTTTGATTTCTTCGCGTTTAATTAAATTATATCTAAAAAGTAAAATAATCCAGAGGGTTAATAGAAAAATGAAACTGAATGGGGACACAATCTTTAACCAATCTCCAAACGTTATGTTTATACCTTCTTTTGAAATATACTGTGCAATGATAAGGTTGGGTGGTGTTCCTATCAAAGTTGCTGTTCCCCCTATTGTTGCTGAGAATGCAATTGCAAGTAATAAAGCCGTAGCAAACTTTTTTTTCATTTTTTTTGGACAAGCGTTTATCATAGAAAGACCAATTGGCAACATCAAAGCAGTCGCTGTAGTATTTGCAATTATTGTTGATATTAGACCTGTTGATAAAATTATTGCGAGTAAAGCAATTCTGGAATCTGAAGATAACTTAAGCAAAGAATAAACCATTTTTTTATCTAATTTCCATTTTGATATGGCCGAAGCTATGATAAAACCGCTTAAGAGAAGTAAAACAACCCTACTCATGTAGTTGACTAATATCTCTTCAAAACCAATTATTCCAAACAAAGGGGCAAATATAGCTGGTAACAATCCTGTTATTCCTCTTGGAATTGCTTCTGTAGCCCATAATATAGTGCATAAAATTAATATTGCCAAACCATATCTCACAGGTGTTTTAATAGGAGAAAAAAATATTAAGACGAAAACAAAAAAACTTATGAAGAGGGAGATAATTCTTTTTCGCATTAATATTATTTGTTTTTATTAAAATCTATATTTTGATTTGAGGGGGTAAAAATAAACTTAAATCGTTAACTCTTTTATTAGAAATTAATGATGAGACTCAAACAAACGCTTGGAAAACTTTATACAGTTGAAGGTTTAGTTTCAGAATGTGATGCCAACGAATTAGTTAGGAAAGCGGTTTTGAAGGTTGAACCAGGTTGTACAGTTTTAGACCTTTGTTCTGAAAAAGATAGTTTTTCAGTAGACTTGCTTAATGGTTTTAGAAATACTTCATTTTCTGAAAAACCAGACGACCCGACTTATTTTCTAACACTAGAAAAAGAAACTTTTGATACCATAATTTCTGTAAATTTTCTGCAAAAATTACCCTATCCACAAATAAGAAATTCTATTGATTGGATGAAACGTCGTACAGCCTCTGGAGGGTTTAACGTAATTCAAGTTTATGAAAAATCAGATAGAGAAAAATCTGAACCCACTAAATTAAAAGAACTATTAATGAAAAAATATACTGATTGGATTGTTGGATATGAAGGTTGTGTTGGTTTCTGTGATAAAGATCAGAAAAAAACGCAGTATTTTCTTCAATTGATAGCAAAAAAGCTTTGATAAATAATTCTTTCAAAAAAACCGAATAAAATAACACTTAAATCATTGACTTATCATTTAAAAAACATGATTTCAATAGATAAAACTTCATTTGTTGAATATATTGAGGCTGTAATTAAACATTATCCTTTAGAAATAAACGGTATTTTGGTTGAATCTAGAGATTGCTTTCTCGTAAAAGGAATAAGTTATCTTTCACAAGAAGAAATAGATATTATAAACCGAGAATACGACAACGATTTTGTCTTTGGGTTAACTTACGACATATCAAAAAAACAATGCATAGGAACAACCATACCAATTGAGAATACTAGAAAAAATTTGAGAGAATTGATTGAAAACAAGAAGATTGTTAGGGGTATTCTACACGGACATACGTGGCAGGAACGTGCTCCTGAATCTTGTTTATACCTTGGAACACTTATTAACCGATTAGTTTATAGTTTAAAAAAACCTCCTATGAAAAAACCTGAATTGAGTGGTAATGATATAAAAAAATTTGATGAGATTATCAAGTCATACTCTAAACAGCCTATCTATTATGGGATTTTAAATGTTCCAAATCCACTAGATGTTCGAGTTATTCTAAGGGAATTAGATAAGAGATTACTTTTTTTTGAAGAAGGAAAAGTTTTAACAGGTTATACGATTAAAGAATGATAAAATTTCTAAGATAGTTAAATTTAAGCTTAAAATTGATAAAATAGTCTTATGTTAAAAATGAAATTCTTTCTAATTTTAACAATTATCGGACTTATTTTTTGGTTTCTGATATCAGGTTATGATCAACAAATCTTAATAACTGGTTTGATGGTCAGTTTTGTAACAGCTATAATAGTTTCAAAATTGCTTAATTTTGAAAAACTGAACAAATTTAAAATATCAAAGTTTCTATATCTGTTACCTTGGTATTTTTTTGAGATAATGAAAGCTATACTTTATATGATTTATTTCATTTTTTCATACAGGATTAAACCGAACATAAAAGATATTAGATTAGACACAAAATCCAAAAGAATACACGATTGTATTGCTTTCTCCATAACAAATTTACCTGGATCTGTGGCTATATCTGATGGAAAAAAATCTATACTTTCCCATAGTATAGTCTTCGATCAAAATTATGTCGACGGTGTAAAAAAATTCGAAAAATATTACATGGATATGTTAGGTGTTAAAAGTGATAAATGAAATATTACTGATAGCGATAATTATCTCGCTCATAAGATTGATAAAAGGACCTACTCTATTCGACAGGCTTCTTGTTGCAGGTATAATCAATTCTATTGTCCTTACAATGATGTTCATCCAATCTTTATTGGAACAAAATACTCTACTGGCTGACATGACACTTGTTTACACATTTCTTTCGATTTTAGGAATCTATGCTTTAACGAAATACTTGGTGGGGAAATGATAGAATTAATCGGATTGATATTAGTAATAATCGGTGCATTCGGTCTAATCAGGATGCCAGACGTCTACAACAGAATCCATGCTTCCGGTCTAATTTCTTACGGACTTTACATTACAATATTATCTGTTGGTTTAAGAACATCATCTGTTCTTCTTTACAAATCATTTATTGTTGTTAGTTTTCTTTTTTTAGTTTCACCTGCTATATGTTCAATGATTGCTCACGCAGCATACAAGAATAAAGTAAAACCTTACACAGGTGGAAAGAAATGATAATTGTATACATAGCTCTTCTATTATGTGCTGTATTTTCTTTTTTAGTTATTGAAACCAAGAATTTTATACATGCCGCAATATTATTAGGAGTCGTAAACAGTTTTACAAGTCTTTCTTATTTTTTACTCAGAGCTCCTGACGTTGCGATGACAGAAGCTTCTGTTGGAGCGGGTTTAACGACGTTGATATTAATTATCGCCATTAAAAAAATCGGAGTGTACAAAGAATGAAAATTTTAGTATTACTCTTACTGATTTTATTTGGTTTTATTTTAGCCATGAATATGGGAAACATACCGATTGAAAAAAGAGTGTCGGCATTTTATTTGGTAGATTCTCCTTCATCCTCTATAAAAGCTGCCAACCTCGTGACTTCTATAACCTGGGATTACAGGGGATATGACACATTCGGCGAGGAAACTATCTTGTTCACTGCATCAGTCGCTGTAATCTCTATAATGATAGGAGGAATAAAAAATGTTAGAAAAAATCACAAGTAAACTATTGATAATATTCATCATAATTTTTGGCCTTAACATAACTATATTTGGTCACTTGACACCTGGTGGTGGGTTTCAAGGTGGTGCAATCGTTGCCACGGGTGTAGCGTTAATCTTCGTTATCATCGGATTAAAATTCTTTGACGAAAGGACATTGAACATAGCAAAAGGATTGGGTGGTTTAGGTATAGGCTTTCTTGTATTCTTTGGGTTGTTATTCAGACCTTTTATCGTCGAAACACAAGAATTGTTCAAAGTTTGGAGTGGGGATTACATAGTTTTCCTGAACATTTTTTGTACGATTATCGTTACCTCAGGTTTAATGTTGATAATTTATGCGATGGTGGAGAAAAAATGATGTACATATTCCCGATAATAATGATTCTGATAGGACTGTACGGGCTCATGTTCAAAGAAAATATAATAAAAAAAGTTATTGCGTTGAGTATTCTGGCAAACGGTATCAACGTTTTAATAATAATAATTGGTTACAGGTCTGGTGGTATACCCCCTATCGCTACGCCGACTAACCTAAATGAATTTTTCACAACAGCAGTCGACCCATTACCACAGGCTTTAGTCCTTACTTCAATCGTTATCGCTGTGAGTGTTACTGCTTTTGCACTGATGTTATGCTACAGAATCTTTAAAAAATTCAAAACACTCGATATAAAAAAATTATCGACACTGAAGGGATAGTTAAATGTTAGCCGCATATGCGATTCCAATATTGATTTGTACTGCTTTTATAATACCAATTTTTAAGAATCAAAAAATCATCAAAACATTAGCGATTCTAGCGATTTTCATTTCTTTATGTCTTGTATTTTTATCATCCGTTGACGTGTTTTACTCTGGTATTAAAACTTTTGCTGTCAGTGGCTGGAAACCACCTTTCGGAATAGTTCTAGTACTCGACAGTTTTTCTTCAACTATAGCTTCTTTAATCTTATTCCTAACTCTTATGATTGCAATTTTTTCTCATAAACTCGTGAAAGAAAGAGTAAAAGAATTTTATACTTTGTTGTTACTTGCAATTGCAGGTTCTCTCGGGATTGTGATTACAGGGGATATTTTTAACATGTTTGTCTTTATTGAGATAATGAGCATCGCTATCTATGGTCTTATTAGTTTTTCTCTAAAAAAAGAAGGCTTGGAAGCAGCTTTTAAATACCTAATAATAGGATCACTCTCCTCTTATTTGATGTTGATAGCATTAGCACTTTTATATTCCCAAGTAGGAACACTTAACATAGCTGATATCATAAACAAGATTAACCTCAACGATAATACTCATAAAACAATTTTATTTATTTTCTTACTGAGTTTTTGTATAAAAATCGGAATGTTTCCGTTCTACGTATGGAAACCCGATGTTATTTCAGGATCGTTAGAACCCATAGCAGCATTTTTCGTGGGAGTTACAAATGCCACAATAATATACGTGATAATTAGAACCTTGTACACGATCATGGGAATTTATTATTCACCATGGTTATCAATTTTAGCCGTTTTAACGATGATAATCGCAGCGTTTCTTGCTCTACTCCAACAAGATATTAAACGTATTTTGGCTTATGGTAGCATATCACAACTTGGTTACATATTTTTGGCTTTCTCCACAGGATTAACTTTCCAAGGGGTGTATCATCTGGTGAATAATGCCATCATAGAAGTACTATTGTTCTTATCGATAGGAACAATGCTTATGCATAAAAATAAAATTGAAAAAATCAGTATGTATGCTTTCCTACTTGGAGTTTTGTCTTTGATAGGAATTCCACCACTCAGTGCTTTCTTCTCCAAATTCTTTATCCTAACTGGTTTGTTGGAAAATGGAATGTTCCTTTATGCTATAGTAGCAGGTTTGATATCAATTATAACATTGCTCTATTACATGAAAATTTACTTCATGTTCAAGCAAGGGGAAAAAAAAATTTATTGGCCGATAATAATTTTAATCATGGCAGTTTTACTATTAAGTTTCTTTCCAGTGTGGCTGCAGATTTTCAAGTCAGTAGAGATTAATTTACTTGACAGGTATGGATATATGATCGAGGTGTTGAAACCGTGATTCAATTAATTGCATATTTGATCATAATAGTTTTAACTATCATATTTTTCTTATCAATCGTACCAAGAAAAACTAAAAAGAGCCCACCTTATACTTGTGGAGAACCAATGAAATTTGAAAAACCAGAAACAGTCTTTTATAAAACATTATCAAACATACTTGGATTAAAAAAATTACAAAAACTGAGTACAGGAAATTTAAATGATTATTTATTAATGATATTCATTTGTTTCATGTTATTGTTGATTATACTGGTGATAATTTGATAGTCGATAAAATTAAAAAATATTGTCTGAAGAAATCCCCATGGATTTTTCATTTTTGTACTGGAGGTTGCAACGGTTGTGATATAGAAATTTTGGCTGCAATGTCACCTAAGTATGATTTTGAAAGGTTTGGTTGTTTGATAAAAGGATCTCCAAGACATGCTGACATATTTTTAATCACAGGTCCTGTTAATAAAAAAGTTAAAAACAGACTCGTTAACTTGTATAAACAAGTACCAGAACCAAAAATTGTTATTGCCATGGGAAGTTGTGCTCTTTCAACAGGCATATTCCAAAAAGCTTATAATGTCTGTGGCCCATTGGATAAGATAATTCCAGTTGATGTTTATATTCCAGGATGTCCGCCAAAACCAGAAGCAATCATAGATGGTATAATAAAAGGAATTGAAAAATTATCAAAAAAGTGAGTTGAATGAAATTAATAGAACAACTTAAGAAAAATGGTAAAATTTACAAAAAAGAAAAGAATGAAGTTTGGATAGTCATACCTTACAAAAAAATAAATGATTCCATTAAAGAAGTTCTTGATTCTGGAATAAACAGAATATCATCGATTTCAGGTTATGACAACGGAAAGGAAATTGAAGTGATATATCATTTTGTAAATGAAGGTTTCTTAATCAACATAAAAGTACCTGTATCGAAACAATTTAATGAAATTCAAACGATAACTGATATGTTCCCAGCTGCATTCTTACTAGAGAAAGAATTGTCTGAGATGCTTGGTATAAAAATAATTGGGCATCCTAAGCCAGGTAAATTATTCTTACCAGAAAATTTTAAAGGAAAACCACCATTGAGGAAGTGATAAAAAAATGCATGATATGATGATACCATTTGGACCAGCACATCCTGCTCTACCAGAACCAATACATCTTAAAATATTCTTAGAAGGTGAAGAAGTTAAAGACGTTGATTTTTTTGTGGGTTACAACCACAAAGGTATAGAAAGAACTTTAGAAGAGATGGACTTTTCTAAGGGTATCTTTATGACTGGAAGGGTATGTGGAATTTGTTCTTCTGCCCATTCAACTTGTTTTACACGAGGTGTGGAAAAATTATTAGACGTTGAAATCCCCAGAAAAGCAGAATTCATCAGAACAGTAGTATTCGAATTAGAAAGATTAACCAGTCATTTGTTATGGTTAGGTATGCTTGGACATGAGATTGGTTTCGATACTCTTTTCATGTTATGTTTTCGTGAGAGAGAATACGTTCTCGATTCTCTAGAATTGATAACTGGTAAAAGAATTGTGCATGATATCAACACTATTGGTGGAGTGAGGAGAGACATATCACCTGAACTGATAAAAAAAATTAATAAAAATCTAGGCATATTGAAAGACAAAGTTGAATATCTTGGAACTGTTATAAAAAAAGACCCACTCATAAAGAAAAGAACTGTCGGAATTGGTATATTAGATAAAAAAGATGTTGAACAATTATCTTTGGTTGGTCCAGTTGCTAGGGCAAGTGGTGTTCCTTACGACATCAGAAAAACTGACAAGTATCTTGCATACGACGATTTAAATTTCAAGGTTGTCACTAACAAAGACGGAGATAGTTTTGCTAGAGCATTTGTTAGAGTTCAAGAGATGTCAGAATCGATAAGATTAGTCAAACAAGCTTTAACATTCATTAAACCTGGTCCTATCAGGAATAAACCAACCCTGACTTTCACTGAGAAAGAAGCGATAAGCAGAGTTGAAGCTCCAAGAGGTGAATTGATATATTATGTCAGATCTAACGGTACAAATAAACCTGCAAGAGTGAAAATAAGAACTCCGACTTATGCTAATATTTTGTGCTTAGGTAAAGTTTTAGTCGGGTATACTCTTGCTGATGTTCCTGTATCTTTAGCTTCTTTGGATCCTTGTCTATGTTGTACGGACAGAGTGACTGTTGTAAAAGATGGGAAAGAAGAAATAATAAAGTTGGAGGATTTACATGGTCATCATTGAAACTGTCTTCATCTCAACATTTCTGAGTTTCATCTATGAAGGAATCGTCCGTAAAGTAGCAGCCAGAATGCAAAACAGGATTGGTCCACCAATTTGGCAACCTATACTTGACTTCATCAAACTTTTATCCAAAGAAAGATTTGAAATAATAGGTTCCCATCATTCTTTTATAACTTTTATTTCCATAATGTCTGTAGCAAGTTTAATATCGATAGTCTTCATGTTTCCATTAGTTGGATTGTTGAATTTCAACTGGAACTTCATACTCTTGATTTATCTTTTGGTTTTTTCTACAGCTTGTTTCATATTGGTTGGTTTATCATCACCAAGTCCTTATACTTTGGTTGGATCAACAAGAGAGGCTATATTATTCCTAGCTTACGATTTACCATTGATAATAATCCTTCTATATTTTGCTATGACTTACAAATCCCTACAACTTCTACCTGCTAATCTAATTTTATCGTTTCCGTTACTTTTTATTTCTTTTATAATAATAACACAAGCAAAACTGGGTCTTCAACCATTCAACATTGGTGAAGCCGACCAAGAGATTACTGCAGGATACTTAACAGAATCAAGTGGTTTTGAGTTAGCGATGTTCAACTTAGCAAAGAGTATGAGAATATTCATCATGGTATCTTTAGCTACTGTCTTATTTTTTAACCCTTCAAGTATACCGATGTTTTTTATCTACTCTTCAATCATTCTTTTTGTTGTGATATCATTGAGAGTGGCACTTGCAAGGTTCAGGATTGATCAAGGTTTCAAGTTTTTGTGGATATACCTTTTACCTTTAATTTTAATTGACATAGTTAAAGTGATGTTAATATGAGAATTTTACCTCAAGCGTTAAAGAATATTTTCAAGAAACCTTTTACTCACAAATATCCATATGAACCTATTATTCTAACTCCAGGTGCTAGGGGAGATTTTACTTGGGATAAGTGTAAATGCATATACTGTATGATATGCGAGAAAAATTGTCCTGCAGATGCGATAAAAGTTGACAAGAATAAGAAAAGTTATGAGATGGATATCGGAAAATGTGTATTCTGTGGTACTTGTGAAGAACTTTGTCCGACGAAGGCTATACATTTCAAAGAAGAATTAGCTGCAGTAGACACAAAAAGAAAAGTGAGAAAATTTCAATAGTTTATTTTAGTTAGAATCATATCAACTGTTTTATTTACACCATTTCTAATTTCTTTACTCATTCCTTTACCAAATTCGGTCGTCTTTGGTTTAATACCAATCAATTTTATTTCACATTTTAATCTTTTTCTTAAGTAATCGATGAAAAGAGAATTTTTATGTGATGAGAACGATTTAAAACTGATTTCATTTGGGTCAAAAAATTTTATTTCTCCTGATATTCCTTGAAATCCCACTGTATCAACTAGAAGAATTTTATCCGGTTTGAAATTTACTATTTCTTCAAGAAAATTTTCTGGTACATCACCGCTATTTATGAGCAATACATTATCCTTTACTATTTTTTTTAATTTTCTTACTACTTCAGGGCCAAAACCATCATCGGCCTTTAATTTATTCCCTATTCCAATTACAGCAAATTTCATGAAATAGATTTTATGAACACACTAATTTATCAATATTGTTGACCAGAGCTGGATATTTTTTTGTGGGAATTATTCAATTTTAATTTCCCTTAATCTTTTTTCTTTAGTAATTTTTCTTTTATTTTGTAGTAACTACTAGTTGTTATTAGTATTACAGCAACAATCATTAGTGTTATACTTATTCCCAACTCACCATTTGTGAAAAAGGTTTTTACACCTCCAAACAATAAAAGAAAACCCAAAACCTGTAAAGCTATCGCACCCAACCATTGTTTTGATATCATAATTAAATTTTCTCTTTACAAGAACAAAAATCTATCTGATTTTAGATTTTTTCTTACTAAAGTCTATTACAGATGCGGATAAAATTTAAAAATATATTTATATATTTGAATATGTCAATATGTAACTTATGCCAACAAAAATTCTGAAGGCACTATCAGATACTACAAGACTTAAAATAGTAGAACTTCTCAAAGAAGGAGAAATTTGTGCATGTAAATTTGTCCCATTCACTAAAAAAGCTCAACCAACAGTTTCTCAACATTTAAGAATCTTGGAGAATGCTGGAATAGTAAAATCAAGGAAAGACGGAAAAATGATTTTTTATAGTATAATTGATTCAAGGATTTTTGATCTGATTAAACTGACAAAGGAAATAAGTAAATGATCTATGATATTGTCTTAAAAGCTATCTTTGCTGGAGTTTCTGTTTTAACTGAATATTTATCAGTTCATGTTTTAACATGTTTAATTCCAGCTTTATTCATAGCAGGAGCAATCTCAGTTTTTCTAAAAAAAGAATCTGTTTTAAAATATCTAGGTCCGAAAACAAAAAAATATATATCTTATGGTGTTGCCTCCATTTCAGGAGCAATTCTAACCGTTTGTTCTTGTACGATTCTCCCATTGTTTGCAAGTATAAAGAAAAAAGGTGCCGGTTTGGGCCCTGCAATAACTTTTTTGTTCTCTGGACCAGCAATTAATATTACTGCCATAATCTATACTACCCAAATCCTTGGTTTTAAGATTGGTTTAACAAGAGGAATATTGGCAATAAGCATGTCAATAGTTATTGGTTTTATAATGAATCTAATTTTTCAAAAGGAGGTTGTAGAGAAAGATTCAACATTTTCTGATATAGTTTCAAAAGGAGGAAAATCTAAGTTTATTACACTCTCATTTTTTACGTTACTTGTATGTATTTTAATTGTAAATGGATTATCCCTTTTACCTCTAGTAAAATATTCTATTTTTTTAATTTTGTTAGTTTTACTTATTATTCTCTTAAAATGGAAATTTTCAAAAGAGGAATTAAAAAACTGGTTTTCTGAAACGTGGAACATAACAAAATTAATTATTCCGTATCTGCTTATTGGTGTTTTTATCGCTGGGTTAATTGGATTTTTATTGCCAAAAGAAATAGTTCAAAATTATTTAGGTGGGAATAGTTTATTATCAAATTTTGTAGCTTCTGTTTTTGGTGCCTTTATGTATTTTGCAACATTAACAGAGGTTCCAATAGTATCTGAACTTATGAAGTTGGGGATGGGAAATGGTCCCGCTTTAGCTTTGTTACTTTCTGGTCCAAGTTTAAGTTTGCCAAGCATGCTAGTTATAAGAAAAGTTTTAGGAACAAAAAAAACAATTTCTTATGTAAGTTTAGTTATTATATTTTCCACAATTGCAGGTTTTATTTATGGAATGTTTGTGAGATAATTTAATTTGGTGATTTCAAGAAAATTATGAAAGAAAATGTCAAATGCTGCCCGAAATGAGTTTTTGAATGAAAATTGAAATACTTGGAACTGGTTGCCCGAAATGTAAAATGACGGAAGAAATAGTGAAAAAAGTTGTTAAAAAACTTGGAATAAAGGCTGATGTCAGTCACATATATGATGTTGATAAGATTGTTGATTATGGGATAATGATGACTCCAGCGGTTGCCATAGATGGAAAAGTAAAAATTGCAGGGAAGGTTCCAACAGAAAATGATATTGAAAAAATAATTAAAGAGTAATATTAAACTGATGATTATGAAAGTTCAACTTCTATACATTTTAGATTGCCCTTGGTGTGTAAAAACCAAAGAATTAATAAAAGAGGCTTTGAAAGAACTTAAAATAAAAGCGGATGTAGAAGAAGTTTTAATTAACTCAGATAAAAAAGCTAGAAAGTATAAATTTGCAGGTTCACCGACCATAAGAATCAATGGAAAAGACATTCAAGAAGAGGTTAGAAAAAATCGATGCCTACATTGTGAAACAATTTCAGTGTCTAAAGAAAAAACCACTGAGTTTGTCAAACAAGAATGTAAATGTGGATGTAGAATCTATCATTATAAGAGTAAAATATATCCTTATCCATCAAAAGAAATGATTAAAAAAGCGATTAAAAATATTTCTTAACTAATTATAAACAATAATCCCTCTTCTCATAACAAAAATCTATCTTTAATTACTTTCATCAGAATTAATTCCAGATAATACCCTCTTGAACCTCATGAATTCTTCTCTTGCTTGTTCCTCCAACCTGAACTTCACGTATTTTATCGAGCTCAACAATTGAGGTATGATGAAATTTTTCAACAACATTACAATTTTTCTTGTCTCATATGCTTCACTCGCTATAGTTCTCAAATTATGTTCAAATTCCCCAACCTTCAATATTCTATCAAAACTTTCTTGAAATGAAAGAACAGCTTGATCAGATGAAGCACAACTTTCTAGTAAACTGTATCCCCTCTCCATCAAATTCTTCTCTGATTTTTTCTGTAATAATTTTATCAGAGTAACACCCATCATACTTTTTGAGGAAAATTCTACTTCAGAATAAGTTCCCATACTTTTAGCTATACTTTCCATGTTTTTACTGCCTACTATAAATTCTGATTTTATCAATGCATTGAATGCCTTTACTAGAATTTCATTCAATTCTTTTCTCGAAACCGACGTCTCTTTTGACAATTTGTGAAATTCGTTCATCAAGAAATCTAATTTCTCATTCAATATTCTGTATCCCATGTTAGCGAGTTCCAACCTTTCCCTCAGGATGAACAACTGTCTTCTTGTCGGGTTAACGGTTTCTATTCTTACCATACTTATCAACGAAAACTTTTTCCAATCTTCTCAACTCACTATCAGGCAGTATACTCAGAACTTCCCATGCAATATCAAGAGTCTCTTCGATCGTCCTTCTCTCATCCATTCCTTGATTGACGAATTTTCTTTCAAGTTCTACTCCAAACTTCAAGTATAACTTATCCGTATCACTCAACGCCCCTTCACCGATTATCGATGCAAGATCTCTAAGTTTAACTGTATTACCATAACAAGCGTATATCTGATCCGAGACTTGCTTATGATCCTCTCGTGTGAATTCTTTTCCTATACCTTTGTTCATCAACCTTGACAAAGATGGGAGTAGATTAATAGGGGGATATATTCCTTTCATCTGAAAACTCCTGTCCATTATCAACTGTCCTTCGGTTATGTATCCAGACAAATCTGGGATGGGATGAGTGATGTCATCCTCAGGCATTGTCAATATTGGGAATTGAGTCAAAGATCCTTTTCTACCTTTTATTCTTCCAGACCTCTCGTAAATACTAGCTAGATCAGTATAAAGATATGGGGGATAACCTCTTCTACCGCTCACTTCTTCTCTAGCAGCAGAAACTTCACGTAAAGCATTAGCATAATTAGTCATATCTGTGAGCAAGACTAAAACATGATAACCTTTTTTAAACGCTAAGAATTCTGCTGCAGTCAACGCAACTCTAGGAACAACTATTCTTTGGATTACAGGATCAGATGCTAAGTTGAAGAAACAAATCATTCTATCAATAGAGCCAGCCTTTTCTATTCTGTTTATGAAAAATCTGACTTCATCATGAGTAAGACCCATCGTAGCTAGTACGACGACGAAGTCTTCTTTCTTCGCTCTCGATTGTATAGCGACTTGTGTGGCTAGTTGATTGTGAGGTAAACCTGAACATGAGAATATCGGTAACTTTTGTCCTCTGACAAGAGTGTTCATCGCATCTATTGCCGAAATACCAGTCTCGATGAAATCTTTTGGATATTCTCTTGCACAAGGGTTGATTGGTGATCCGTTTATATCCAATTCTTCTTCAGGAACAATTTTTTCTTTGAGACTTTCTCCGAAACCGTTGAAGAATTTTCCTATCATATCCTCGCCCACGAGTAATTTGAAAGCTCTACCTTTGAATCTAACTACAGTTTTTTCAACATCCAAACCATGAGTCCCTTCGAAAACTTGAATTATCGCTTTATCTCTGAATATTTCTAGAACTTGTCCCCTTCTCCTTTCACCATTTTCTAACTCAATTTCGACTATCTCATTATAACCTACGTTTGTCACACCCTCTACTATAATTAAAGGTCCAGTTACTTCTTTCACGCTTCTGTATTCTTTCACGCTTTCAACTCCTTTTCTATTGCTTTTCTTACATCAGAAAATTCTTCTTTACCCGTGAATTTCATCTGGATCAATTTTTGTTTAGCAGGAATGTTCAATATTTTTTCTATCGATATATTTTTCTCAAACGCTTTTATCCCCAAATCATAAAATGTCATGATTGATTTCAACATTTCAAACTGTTTCTTTAACGAACAATATGAATCAATTAAATGAAATGCATTCTGTTGTAAGAACTCTTCTCTAATTAGTCTTGTTACTTCTAGTACAAGTCTATCTATCAGTGGAAGATTTGAAATCCCTACTATTCTTACAATCCTTTCGAGTTCGTTTTCTCTTTTTAACAATTCTAAAGTTTTATTCCTCAATAAAATCCATTCTTTTGAGAGTTTTTTCTCATACCATTTATCTAGAATTTTAGTATAAAGTGAATAACTTATGAGCCAATTTATTGAAGGGAAATGTCTTCTATATGCTAAATCTGTATCTAAACCCCAGAATACTTTCGTTACTCTTAAAGCCGATTGTGTAACTGGTTCTGAAAAATCCCCACCCGGAGGTGAGATCGAAGTTATTAATGTCAATGAACCAATATCATCATGAGTCTTAACCCTTCCAGCTCTCTCATAAAACTTTGCCATTTCTGATTGTAAATAAACTGGATATCCTTCTTCACCTGGTATCTCTTTTAACCTTCCAGAAACTTCTCTCAAAGCTTCAGCCCATCTTGAAATAGAATCAGCCAACAGTAAAACATTGTAACCCTGGTCCCTAAAATATTCACCTATTGTTATACCAGTGAATATTGAAGTTTTTCTTGCAATCACAGGCATGTTAGAAGTGTTCGCAATCAAAATAGTTTTTTCCATCAATTTTTTTATTTTTTGATCATTTGATTCAAATAAAGTTGTAATCAAATCACACATCTCATTTCCTCTTTCTCCACATCCGACAAAAATTATTACATCTGCATCTGCATGCATTGTTATAGCATGTTCAAGAACAGTCTTTCCTGTTCCAAAAGCTCCAGGTGTACAACATATACCACCTTTTGCTACAGGAAACAGAGTATCGATTATTCTCTGTCCAGTTACCAAAGGATCATGAAATTCTATTTTTTCTTTAACAGGTCTTGGTATCTTTATCGGCCATTCTTGGTATAATTTCTGTTCTTTTTTGTTTATCACTGCGACTGTGTCTTCAACCTTGAATTTTCCTTTTTCAATACGTGTAACCTTACCATTAAGGTTCGATAGTATTTTGTGTTTAAATCCAAATTCCATCACATATCCGATGGCTTGGCCACGTTCAACGACATCATTCTTTTTTACTGTTGGTATGAATTCCCATGTTTTATCTCTCGGTAACTTGTTAATTTTTACTCCTCTCTCTACGAAATCACCATGTTTATTCTTTATTTCTATAAGTGATCTCTGTAGACCATCAAATATGGAAGATAGCATACCAGGACCGAGTTCTACAGTTAAAGGTTTCTTCAAGGATACTACCTTTTCACCTACTTTCAAATCTGTAGTATCTTCATAAACTTCTATCGTTGCAAGATTTTTTTCTAATCCGATTATCTCTCCGAATAATTCTAATTCTCCTACTAATACTGTGTCCCATATTCTTGCTCCTTTCAAACCTTCAGCAACGACTACAGGTCCTACAACTTTTATTATTTTTCCTTCCAATTCATACACCCATGATTTCTTTTATTATATCCCTCGATTCATGTTTCATCATAGAACCATGTTTGTCAGGGATAGAAATGAATATTGGATACAGAGATTTTTTCTCCTTCAAGAATTCCTTTAACGACTCGAATAATTTTTCAGTTATTATCAAAATATCCTTTTCTCCAATCAAATCATCTATAATTCGTTTAAGATCATCATAATTCTTTGGGATAAAACTCTTATTAAAACCGAGAAGTTTAAAACCGAGAACTGTATCCTCATCCCCGACAACAATTACCAAGCGAACACCTCGAAATAATCTTTAGATAAATTATCATTTATAATTTTAAATATCGCTTTTAATTTTCTAATTTCTCTATCTTTCGTTATAATAAACCATGATACAAGGCCTAATCCAGATGGATCAGAAAATTTAGCTTTTTTTGAGAATTCAATTAAAAATTCGTCCGTGACTCTATCTAAAACACTTTGACCCCCATTTTTATTAAATTCGTTCATGATCTTTGAAAAAATAGTATGATATTCAGTGTGATCAAGAAATGAAATGAATTCATCGATACTCTTTCGGTCTTTAATCTTTCTTGGATTAATGAAACCATAACCAAGATAGCAATCAACATCATATCCGAGCAAGAGCGATCTTAATTTTATAACTATGTTAAGAATATCTGCTCTTTTCTTCATGAAATTTTTTACTATTGTCAACTTTTTCTTATCTATGGTTTTTTTGATTGATTTGAAAAACTGGTTTTCTAACTCATAATTCATCTGGTTAAACTCATTTTTTTCGATGTATTTTAAGATATTTTTCTTAAATTTCTTAAATTCTTTAATATCCAGAACTTCTAAACCATTAATATTTGGTTGAATTTTAGTTAGTGAAGACAAGAGGTTCAGGAATGTTTTATCTTTAGTGATTATAGACTTTACAACCAACTTTAAATCTTGTAATCTTATGTATTCTTTCAACACAAAAATGCATTCCCTTACAGCTGATGGAGCGAAGAATGAAATCTTGTTCAAAAGTTGGATAAAATATTCATCTAAAAATTTGTTTGATTCTTCTAAATTTTTATACGGAATTTTTTTATAGTCAGTATTGTCAAAGAATTGATTCAATTCATCTAGATTTTTAGAATTCAACATGTTCCTGAATTTTTCTTGTGTTAATAGTCTACTCTTCATGCCACTTATTCTTGTTGTAACATACGCATACTTGTACGAGTCTATAAAATTGATTTTTTCTATATTTATAACCATTTTCTCACGAGAAAAGAATTTTGGAAACTTCCACTAAGATTAAATTTTTATCCTCATTCATTTTTTTCTCTATAGATTCAACTATTCTCACTGATCCATCTTTACTCTCTATTATTACATTGTCAGTTTTTTTTGCCAAGATTTTTTTGTTGTGTATTTTAATTTTTTTGAACCTCAATGGAACCGTTATGATAACTCCTTTTTTTTCGATATTTTTTAATCCATCTTCAATCCATTTTTTTACAGTTTTTTCATCCAACTCCTTTCTTACCAATTCCAAACCTTTGGTCATGACTTCTTCTATTATTTGATTTTTCTGTATGCTTCTTTCTTTGAGTAGCCTGTTTTTTTCTTCTGATATAAGCCTCGATTTTTCACTCTCAGCCAATTTTTTGTACCTTTCCATTAACTTTGCTTTTTTTTCATCCAACTCTTTTCTTATATCTTCTTCAATTTTCTTTGCTTGTTCTTCTGATTCTAGAGTAATCCTTCTACATTCTTTGTTTGAATCCTTCTCTATGTTACCCAAAATTACCTTTAATTTTTCCTTTTGGTCAATCATCCAATTACTCCAAACCCATAGAATATCAACAACAGTGCTACTATCAAACCATAGATTGCCTGCGTTTCTGTTATTGCTGCTAGAATCAATGCTTTGGAGAAAAGTTTCTCGTTTTCTGTTATCGCTGCTTGACCTGCAGATGCTGCCATACCTTGAGCTATGGCTGACAACCCACCTGCAATTCCTATGGCTATGCCAGCACCGATTGCCACCATACCGATATCAGACACTACCATTCATACCACCTCCACACTTAAATTTTTTCTAAATGGTTTATATTCTACACCTTCACCCTCAAAAAACTTACTGAAAAATTCAACATAATGTAATCTTAATGAACTCACAGATGCCCCCAAAATACCCAATAAAAAGTTGAATGTATGCCCAAAAATAAAGATAACTACGGCTAAAGGCATGAAAATTTTCCATATCATGTTTACAGAGAAATTTATTACGAAGGCGATGTAGATAGAAGCTAAAGCTATTGCCATCAACCTCGCATACGAAAATATATTCCCGAAAAAACCAGGTATTTCGAGCATTCCTATCAATTTTTTGATGAAGAATCTTATACCAATTCCAAGGATTAAAGGTATTAACAAAAATGTTGTTGAAAGTTTAACCAAACCAAAAACATTCATCACACCAGATATAACTGTGAATTGAATCAAGAACCATGAAATAGAATCTAATACAGTCTTTGAATCCTTCTTTTTAACCGCATTTATCGCGTTTAATAATATTCCTATATTAGTGTGTATTATACCTATACTTAGAGCAATAACCAAAAAAATTGTGGGTTTTTCTTGTGGATTTATCCAAATAGGATGAAATCCAAAACCAGCATAACTACCAAATAGTATGCCGAATAAAACCGTAAATACAGAACAGTAAATAGCTATATTACCTACCCATTCTGTTGTTTGGTTCTTTAAGGAACGTTTGATTAGTAGACTTGCTATTAATATAGAAATACCATAGACAACATCACTCATCATAAAACCAAAGAAAATTGGTATTGTTAAAACCAACATAAAAGTTGGATCTAAACATTTATAACTTGGATACCCGTAATTCTTCACGAAAGATTCAAATGGTTTAAAAATCCTTGGATTATCTAAGAATATTGGTGCATCTTCAACCTTCTCAAAGTTCATCCAACAATTATAATTTTTTAGTGAAGATGTAATTTGGTTTACATATTTTTCTGGAACCCATCCGCATAAAATGAAAGTTTTTTCTGTATTTCCTAAGTATGTTTGAACATCCTTTTTTTCTTTTAAGTTAGTCAAGAAACCTTTGGTTATAAAAAGCGATTGTTTCCATTCTATGGATTGCTTAAGAAAAATTTTTAAATATGTGTTTTGTTTTTTTTTCAATCTGCCCAACTTTTTCATTAATTCTTTTAACTGTTTTTTTGGTCTTCTAATCAGTCTACTAATGTCGTATTCTGTTAAAAGATGTTTAGTTTGTTCTTTTGCTCGGTCTGATTCAGAAAAATGAGATATTATTATTGCAGATCCCATGTTCTTTGAGAATTGACTGATTCCATAGATTGTCATGTTGAACCGATCAAGTATTTTTTGAAGATCTTTTATTTTTTTTATTTCCACTTCTCCAATAATGGTTTTGACGACTTTTGACGACTTTAGGAAAGAAAAATCAACTTCTATATCCTTTACTTTTAAAAGTAGTCCTTTCAAATCTTCTAAATCTTTTATTTCCGTTTCCAGATTTTTTAATAGATCCAAATGATGGTTTATTGTTATTTCTATTTTGTCTATAGTTTTTAGATTTATTTTATCAGGAATTTTTTTTGTGATAGTAGGTGAACCGAATATATCCACTAAGAAATTACTTTTTTTACTTTCCATACTTTCTATTTTTTCTAAGAGTTTGTTAATTCTACTTAGATCACTTATTTCCATTTCAGATTCTGGTTGTTTTGTTTCTAGAGGTAGTTGTATTTCTTTTGGATGTAAAAACCCAAAATCTTGTATATTTTCTAATATTTCTTCTTCTTCATTTTTCAATCCTATTATGCAAACTTCTTTCATCTTAGCGGGAAAAAACATTTAATCACACAAATAATTTTTTACGAATTGAATTGCTTTTTTCTCATTATTTTTAGCTTTTTTAATTTCAATCATCAATTTTTTTCTTTCTTCAATGTTTATCTTTTCGATTTCTTTTTTAGCTTCATCCAAAGCTTGCTTGAGAAAATTTTCCTTTTTCACTTTATCCTCGTATTTTTTCATCAAAAGACTTCGTTTTTTCTCTGTCATCTTGATTATAGAATCAGCTTTTGCCCTTGCGTTCGTTATTTTTCTGTTTGCTTCATCTTCTTTTCGTTTTATTTCATTTACTATACTTTCTAACATGTGTTAGTATTTGCTTTTTTTTTAAAAATAGTTATCTACTCGCTGTTTTTAATTCTTTTTGCTAATTAATATTTCCTTGAAGAATTCTTCTTGGTCAGTTTCAACTTTTCCCCTAGATGACAAATACAATAAAGGCATGAAATGTCTTACTATATCATCTCTTTCCCATTTTTCAACTATCTTTGAGAATTCAACTTTATCTGATTGGAGTTTTAACAATAATCCATCAATTTCAGACATCAAGTCATTTATTCTAACTTCTATATCCTCTTCTTCCCCTATTTCCGCTTTTATTCTTTTACCCAAAACTCTCTTAATTCTTTCTTTCTTCACTTCGACTTTCATCGCTTTGTTTAGTGCATCAATTAATTCATCCAAAGTGACCTTTCTTTTCACATGTCTCTCAATCGGTAGTTTAAGACTCAATTTTGAAAGCTCTTCTCTTATTTGATTGAATTCATCAACAGTCAAACCAGACTCTGGGAAATATTGCATCTCTTCTACCTTCATCGGTGAAAGTGCTTCTGATTTTAACTTTAATAGAATCGCAGCAACAAGAACAACTTTAGCAGGAATCCTGAAATCTAGAGTCTTGAAATCTTCAATATATTTCAGAAAAGAATCGGCTAATTTAATTATGTCAACATCCCATGGATCCATTCCTTCATAAGAAACAATATTGTATATAAGTTCTTCCCAAGATTCTTCATTTATTATCATTTCCAATAGATTTTTTTCTTCCATTTTAACCAGCTTTAATCTCTGGTAACTCTAGACCGAGTATCTTTGATTCTCCACTTTCCATAGATATACCGTAGACACGGTCACCTTGTTTTATCGTGAAATCATTGTGAGTAATGACGATGAATTGTTCTTTCTGGGATAATTTCTTAATCATATCAACTAATCTTCTAGTGTTAACTTTGTCCAGAGATGCATCAACTTCATCTAGGATATAAAATGGAGCAGGTTTATACTTCTGCACTGCAAATAAGAATGCTAACGCTGTCAAAGCTTTCTCACCACCAGACATGGCATCAATGTTCAAAATGTTCTTTCCAGTAGGATTAGCTTGAATCAACAAACCGCTCTCTATGTCTAGAGGATTTTCTAATTCTATCGATGAAGTCCCGTTTGCCATTTCTTTGAAGACTTCCCTGAAATTATTATCAATATATTTTAAACATTCATAGAAAACTTCCTTTCTTTTTCCCTCAATCTTTTCAATCATGTCGAATATAGCTTGCCTTTCATTCTTGATTAGGTCATATTTGTGTTTTAATTCATCGAATTCTCCCTTGAATGAATCATACTCTTCTATGGCTTTCATGTTCACTAAACCTAAAGAATTAAGTATTGATGTTGCTTCTTGAATCTGGAATTCTAATGTTGCAGGTTTTTCATCGATGTATTCAATGTCTTTGTACTTCTCAACCTCTATTTTTAAGTTGCTTAATTCAGCCTCTTTTCTAGCATTGTTTATTTTTAATCTGTTAATACGAGCTTGTGATTCAAGTCTTTTGTCGTACAATTCTTTTCTCATTAACGCAATCTTTGCCAATTCTTCATCTATCATAATTTTTTCTTTCTCTAAATCCACGACTTCTTTTGATTCAACTTCTTTGTTAGCTCTCAAACCATCTAACTTCTTGTTTAATTGTCCTATCTCTATTCTCAGAAAGTTTATCTCTTCTTCTAATTCTTTTCTATTATTTTCATATTCGCTAAGTCCGAAATCTAAACCACCAGAAACTTCTTCCTTCTTTTGATGATAATAACCACCGACCATCACTCCAGACCTCTCAACTAAATCACCGTCTAATGTGACCATTCTAACATTACCAATACCTAATGATCTAGCCACGCCAAGGTTTTCTACAATTAAGGTATCTCCGAAGACAAATTGAATCGCAGGTGAATATTTTGAATCAAAACTTATGTGGTTCGTGATCAACCCGATGACACCAGGTTTTTTTAGTAAATTTTTTTGTTCTTGTGTTAATCCTCTTGGTTTTATCTTACTAACCGGCAGAAAAGTTGCCCTTCCGATTTTTTCTCTTTTCAAATAATCTATGCAATCAGTTGCTGTTTTAGTATCATTAACAACAAGATTTTGAAGTCTTGAACCACCGGCCACTTCTATCGCAGTCTGATATTCACTAGGAACTTTTATCAAATCTGATACAGTTCCGAAAACACCGTTATTTTTTATATCTAGGATTGCTTTAACTCCTCTTTTGAAAAGTATTGGTTTTCTTTCTTGGAGTGCTGTCAATCTTTCAATAGTCTTGTTAATCCTTTCTATTTCCCTTTCATGAGAATCTATTTTATCTTTGTTTCTCAGGATTTTGTTTTTTACATCTTCAATCTCTTCTATTATCCCAGCTTCTCTTGATCTTACAAGCATAATTTCAGTAATTCCTTTTTTCCTTTTTTCTTTAGTTTCTATTGTTCTATCAATATTTCTGATATCATCTTCTACTTTCTGTATCTCTTCATCCCATTTCTTTACTTCTTCTTCTAAATTACCAAATTTTTCTTGTTCTATTTGGAATCTCTTGTAAGCTAACGATGCTTCTAACCTTACTAGTTTTTCTCGCATTTCTTTGTACTTCAAGGCAGTATTTCTATCTGTTTCTAATTCTTGTAATCTTTCCAACCTTTCAGTAAGGATTATTTCAACTTCTTTTAACTTCTCTCCGACAACATCCAAGTTCTTCTGTGCTTTTTCTTTTTTTTCATTGTATTGGGCTATACCAGAAATTTCGTCTATTATACCCCTTCTCTCCAATGGGTTCATCTCTATGACTTGTGATACATCACCCTGCATGATGATGTTGTAACCTTCAGGATTGATACGTGCAGAAGATAACAATTCTATGACTTTTTCTCTCGTTGTTGTTTTACCGTTTATCTTGAATATACTCATACCCTTTTTGTTTATCTTTCTTTTTATTGCAACTTCAGGTGTTTCAAATGGGAATAACTTATTAGAATTATCCAACCAAAGTGTGACAGAAGCATAATCAGAAGCCGATGCATCACCATTACCATGATATATCAATTCAAATAACCTACCAGCACGTAACGCTTTTGTGGACGTACCCCCTATGACAAAACTTACAGCATCTAATATATTCGATTTACCGACTCCGTTAGGCCCACAAAAAACATTAAAACCAGGGAAAAAAGGTACAGAAATCCTTCTTTTGAATGATTTGAATCCCTGGAGGCTGATTTTAGTGATTCTAGTATTCATACTTTCACACGCTTACGTTACTCAGTAAAATATAAACGATTATCCATACAAGGATATAAACTATAAAAGTGTTCGATAGTAGCCATTTCATTAGTTTATCCACAGTTATTTTCTTGGATAATGGTATGACTGTTATAAAGTATATACCAAAGACCAAGGCCAACAAAAAAATAAAATTCTTTACCTGTAAAGAAATAAAACCGACCACACATCCTAATATAGTGTATAATATTACAACAGATTGTTCTTTTTCCATGTTCGCCCTCCTTAATAATATTTTCTTCGTCCTCCCTTTTAAAGAGGTATGAGAAGATTTAAATTTCATGATTGATAACTTATTTATAGGGCTTTTGTGATACGATGAAATTTGGAAAAAAAGGGATGTCAGGTGAATCCAAAAGTGTTGTCGCAATTCTCATGATATTTGGTATACTATTTGTAGTAGCTTTTGCTTTCAGTTTTTTCTCTTATGGCGGTGGACCACCAACAGGGCCAGATGCAGTTATAAAATATTATGATGATCTCCTTAAAGGTGAATATGGTGGTAAAAAATATTCACCTACTTCTCTAGTTATTGTTCTTTTTATACCACTAATAACATCTTTTTCCCTTATATGGGTATTGACTAGGATATTGCCAGTATTCCAACAACGTGCAAATAGATCTGCTGCTGCTGTTCTAGCTATGGGATTAAGCATATATGTTGTACCCACGATGTCGTGGATGATAATGCAAATATTTCCACCGTTATTAGGTGTATCTGCTATACTGATCGGAGTTGCCATGCTCATTATGGCGATATTTATTCTGGTTTCAACAGTTTATCAGTTTGGAGATTTAAAATGGGGCAGTGGTGGAGGCGGCGGTGGAGATGATCATGATGATGACGGTGGAGGCGGTGGTTGGAATCCCTTTGGTCGTAGAAGAAGAGATAGAGACGAACCCATAAATGTGGAAGAAGAGGAAGATGAAGACAGATCTTTAGTGCAGGAGATAGAAGATTTAAGAAAAGAGATAGAAGACATCCCCTCAAGTGAACTGTGGAGAGATTTATTTAGAGATGATGTAGATTGGGGTAAAGTGACTGATGAAGATTTCATAAAAAGAAAACGATTATGCATAGAATATCTTGAATCACTTCTTCGTAGAATAAAGAAAATTTATAGTATGTTAAGAAGACCTTGGGGAAGACTTAAAAGAGTACCTAAAGAAGAAAAGATTAAGTTAGAAGCAAAGTTGTCACCTGTCGAAAAAACAATTGTTAGAATGATAGCAGATTTAAGAGGTGTTGAAAAAGGAAGACAATGGATGGGTATCAGAGGAAGTTTTATAAGTTTTATAAATGACCTTAGAAGTTCAGGAAGAAATATGCGAGATTCAATTTTTGGTTCTATTGAAAAAATACCAACACCAAGACAAGCTGAAGAAGGAAGAAAAGTTAGAGTAAGAAAAAAACAAAAACCAAGAGGAGCAGAAGGTATCACAATTCCACCAGATGCAGAACAATTATTAGAACAGATTAAAAAAGATTTTACTGAAGGGTATCATGGTTTAACACGTATTACGAATACAATTATGAAAGGGTAATATGAATGGATCAAGATAAAATAATGGAAGAATTGGATTTTTTGAAAGCACAAATGGAAGATATTAATAAAGATTGGACTGTATTCCTTGCGAATTTACAAAGATTAATTAATGGTCTAGAAGAGAACTTGAACATTTGGCAAAGAGATAATGTTCCAAAAGATAAACTAAGTATTTCATTAAGTAGAGAACTAGTTTGGTTAAATAAACTTGATGAATTAAAAAAAGTTGAACTGTTATTTCGTGACCCAGCAGGAGTTCAAGGTCCTTTTGGTAGACTTGTGGATAACTTAAAAAAATTTGGTTTTGTTCCCGAAAAAACAAGATTAATATCAGACATTGAAATAAAAACAAAAGATTTCTTAAAATATAATAAAATAGAAAGTTTAAAGAATAGAATAAACATTTTACTTAAATAATTCCAAAAGTCGGTAAAACCATAAACAATATGATTGGCAATACAGCATCCAATCCTGCCAATGCCAAATCCATACTCATTGGTGATGATGCAGCTCCTCTGGCAAACCTGAAGATCAATTGTTCTATTATCATGTTACCAGCGAAAGCCACTATAACATTACTACCAATCCAATATCCCCATGCAGGATTTCCAACTTGCATAAACTTTAGTGTCATGAACGGTATTCCAGCCACTAATGGTGCTATATAATCCCACCAGAAAACATTAACAAAGGACCACGGTATACTTGAGATTATAGCTCTCATTGGATGAAAACCACCAGCCAAGAAACCCATCGCTATACCGTCTGTTATAATAGAGACAACAACACAAATTATGAATACTACTACTTTAGGACCAAGAAAAGATACTGATGATGTTCCAGTTTTGGCAGGAGTAGTAGCTTGAGCATTTACAAATCCAGAAGATAACATTAACAATAAGAACATGACAGAAATTAAATGAACGAACAAATGAATATTTTTCATATAATCCTTATTATTTTTTTGTTTTAATCACTTAATAAGCCTTATTCAAAATTCTTCCTTGACAATTTTGATAACATCTTCACTCTTAACTCTACCTCTAACTTTACTCATAACTATTCCGATGATTTTTTCCACAGGTTTATCTCTATTGTTTTTTATGATGTCTTTAACCATTCCTCTCAATTCTTTTTCTGTGATAGTTTCTAACCCTAATTTTTTTATACAATCATTCATTTTTACTTCAGAATTCTTTGCTTTATAAGACAAAAGATTAGGTATAGACTCTTTCACTATTTTTCCTTTATCGAGTAATTCAAACAACTCTTCAAAATTTTCATCAGTCAAATTCTCTATTGGGACTCCCTCTCTTTTTCTCAAATCTTTTAATGTGTTTACAAAAACATTTGCAATGATAGACGGGTTTACTCTGAACTTTTTAATGAAATTTTCGAACAAATCAAGATAATCTGACCCTAAAATGAGTTTCGCTAATTCATCTGATAGTTTTAATTGTTCTTTAAACCTAGCAAGTTTCTTTGTCCAAGGTTCAGGTAATTGTTTTTTAATTTTTTCTATAGTTTTTGCATCTACGAGGATTGGTGGTATGTCAGTCTCAACGTACATTCTTGCCGCGCCAGGTAAAGGTCTTGTAAACCTTGTTGTTCCATCTGGGTTAGTTGTCCTAGTTTCTTCTTTCACTTCAGGTAAGGACAATTGTCTTTGAACTTCTAACTCGATAACTTTTGACAACAATCCAAGTTCTTGAATACCTTTGATTTCTACTCTTGCACCGTTTTTTATGCTGACGTTTACGTCTTGTCTTACAGTTCCAATACCTCTCTTGACTTTTCCGGTCGATCTACAAATCATTCCGATAAGGTATGCAATTTCTTGCACTTCTTCGGGTGAGTAACCAATCAATAAACCAGTTCCAATCTCAACTAAAGGGACACCAAGTCTGTTCAACCTATAAGTCACATTACCATTTTTTTCATCGACTATGCTTGCAGCATCCTCTTCTAAACTAACACCAGTGATTTCAACTCCTTTCCCTTTGTATTCCAAATACCCATCAAGTCCTATAATTGCCGTTCTTTGAAATGCAGAAGTATTACTTCCATCTAATACATTTTTTCTCATTATTTGAATTTCATCTGGTATTGTACAGTTGAACATTAGAGCTATTTCTAAAACTATTTCCAACGCTTCTTGATTTAATGGATGTACGGGTTCTTCATCACATTCCACGAGACAATCTTCACTCGCAAAAATTTGATAATTAAAGGTTCTATCCCTTAAAAATTCATATTGAACTGCCACGTCTACAGCCCCTAGTTCACTCTGAACAGGATGTTGTTTTCTTTTTATTACCATCGTAGGTTCTCTTTCCATCATTTTTGTAGGACAATTACAGAACAATTTGTGTTTTGTATCAAGTTGTCGATGAATCTCTAACCCACATTTCAAATTAATCTTATTGTAATCAATCAATCAATCACCATCAAATCAAAAAAGCTCTAGGATCAATTCTTTCGGTTATTTCTCCAGCATAATTTGTTAACATCATTTCTCTAATTTTTTCCATATCTTTTGTTTGTCCAAGAACCCAACCCAATTTTATGTACGCTGTTTCTGGCAGTATATCTTCAGCATATATAGCTCCCCTATTAGACAATTCTCTTGTATTTCTGTAAATCGTTGGATGAACCTTTCCATACAAACATTGAGATGTTATAACAACAGGAATACCTGCATGAATAGCCTTTTCAATTTTTGGAAACATAGATAATTTTTCAACTGTTGGTGTATGTCCGATACCAGTGGCTTCTATGACGATACCACGAAATCCACTGTTGATATAAAAATCAATTATTTTAGGATACATTCCTGGGTATACTTTGATTAGTGCTACTTTTTCTTCCATCTTATCAATAACTTTAACTTTTTCTCCACTCCTTTTTCTATAATTTTCATTCAGAATATCGATTTTTTTATCCTTCCAATAAATTTTTGCTATAGGCAATTCATCAATAGGTCTGAAAGCATCCCTTCTCGACGTATGCATCTTTCTAACTTTTGTTCCTCTTATCGCAAAACAATAATCATCTTCCATGCTTCCGTGCATGACTGTACAAACTTCAGCCACATCAGAATTTACAACAAAATTAGCAGCGCATGCAACATTCATTACTGTATCTGATGATCCTCTATCACTAGAACGTTGTGCACCTACTAAAGCAACTGGACAAGGTAAATCCTTCAGCATGAAACTTAAAGCAGCAGCAGTGTAGTGAAGTGTATCTGTTCCATGGATCACTATTACTCCTCTTACACCAGAATTTATTTCTTTTGCAACTGTTCCTGCAATTTCTTTCCATCCCTCTGGTGTCATATCTTCGCTCATTATGTTCATTATTTGTTCAACTTTAATGTTGGCAATTTCTTTCAATTCTGGAATCTGTGTTACTATGTCTTTGGCTGAAAATGAAGCATAAACGCCGCCAGTCTTGTAATCTATTTTACTTGCAATAGTACCACCAGTTCCTATGATGGAAATCATTGGTAATTTTTTATCAAATATCATTTCTTTCATCTCTTTTTCACTTTTTTCAACAATTTGTCCAGTTTTCATTTTTTTGATCTTAACACCCTTTTCAAATTTTATACCAATATTATATCCATTCTTCAATTTTATGACTAAACAGTTTTTATCACCTAGCTCAATTCTAGGCATGAGGATACCTTCATAATTTTTTTTATCTTTTTCTAAGTTTATTTCATCCCCAATTTTTATCTCGTTCTTATCAATGAACTTCTGTATTTGTTCAGAATACATCAAACCACTAAGAATATTTTGTGTTAACTAACTATAAATTTCATTCAAAATCTTTATAACAGGAAAAATGAAATTAAATGTTGAGGATAATATGAAGGGAATAAGCCCCCTGTTGGCAAGCGTTCTGTTAATAGCTTTTACATTAGCAGTAGCTACTATAGTTGGTAGTTGGTTGACTACAATGACAAAGACTACTAGTGAAACTGTCGGTGCTGGCATGGCAGCTCAAGCCAACTGTTCAAAATCTCTGCTGGATATTGTAGATGTATCATGTCATAGCAACACTAATGTAACTGTAGCTGTTCAAAATGCTGGTTCAATAACCTTGATTAGTCCATCTTTCTACTTTAAAACAACAGATGAAACAACATGTACTAACAGTGCAACTGCTACTCTATCAGGTGGACAAATTTCAACATTCGAGATAAATTGCTCCAATTTTGCTGTTAATAAAACGTTGAATTTCGTTAGAGTCACGGCCTTATGTCAAGGCGATGTATCAGTATATATGGAAAAAAAGGATTTCTCAAACTTTTGTTCATAACCTTAATCTTTTTCTCTTCCAACTTCTTCTTGTTATAGAAACTCTTCTATTCTTTGCTCTCTTAACCCCAAACTTTTTTATATCTACCCATCTGGGAGCTAACCTAACTTTCCCAGCTTTTATCTGTTTTAATTTTCTGCTGTATATTTTTCTACCCATGCAATCACAGGAATTTTCTTATTTCTTTTGTCTTTTTCACTGCCAAATCAATCATAGTTTCTAATTCTTCTACAGTTAAACCATGTATACCACTCTTCTGCATGGCACAAATTTTTCCATCTTCCATAACAGCAACAATAACTTTTGCATCCAATACTTCTTCTTCCTCTTTGTTCGGATCGAATATGAATTTATCTGCCACTTTTCCAACAGTTACCGTCACAGGTTCGTGCATCAATGGCAATTTTTCTTTCAAATGTTCTCTGATGATTTTATCATCTTCTATCTTTGGTATTTTAGCTGTCTTTAAAGCATTTACTGCAGCTAAAGTTGCCGCGTCAATTAAATTACCATCATTGTTGATTATATGAACATCAACAAAAACTTCCCAAACTTTTTCTTTTTTCTTTAAACATAATTTTTCTAAATCTATACTGTCTGATTCTCTTACACCTCTGTCTACGATTCTTGCGAGTTCTGTTGCGTCTTCTCCTGGAGGACCTGATTCAAAATCAGGATCGGCTATCGGTGTAAATTCCGCTCCCGTTTTTAAAACACCCATATCTGGCATGTCTGGAAATGGTACGCCTATGTTCATTTTAACTCCGACTATAACATCAGTCTTTCCAAATTTAACTCTAGCAGAACCTTCAGCATTTTCGATTAAATTAGTTTCTACCTTTATTTCTCTGAATTCATTCATCTTTCTTCCATCTATTCTTTCTCCGCTTTCTAACAATCTAGGCATGTATTCTGTCTGCATGATATCACTTTCCATATTTTTTATTCAAAACTTCTTTCTGTTTCTCATAGATTTTTTCCCCAACTTTAATCTGTTCTTTAATTATAGTTTTTATTTCTTTGGGAGTCAGTTGCCCATCCATTTGTAACAATGAGATTATTTTCTTCCTTGGCAAGAATGCAATCGGTACGTCAGCTTCAGAGTAATTATCTTCCTTTCCGCATAAATCCAATATAATCGTGCCATCTATCTTTCCGCCAGAAACAGCGACAATCAAATCTCTCATTGGCACGCCAGCATCAGCCAGAGCTAAAGAAGCAGCATTTATCCCAGTGACTCTCGTTGAACCATCAGCCTGTAATATTTCTATGTAAACATTAACTACAGTCTCAGGATAATCTTCGAGGAATAAGGCAGGTTCTAATGCTAATCTAGTCACTTTAGATATCTCAGTAGACCTTCTTGAAGGTCCTGGATAAGCCCTATCATTAACAGAAAAAGGTGCCATATTATACCTGACTTGTATGATAGCAGTATCAGCTTTTTGTCGATGTTTTGGGAACAACGCTCTTGGTCCATAAACACCAGCTATAGCAACTGTTTTGCCAAACCTAACTTCAGCTGAACCATTGGCATTAGGGATTACACCAACTTTCATCTCTATATCTCTCAATTCTAGTGGTTTCCTTCCGTCCATTCTTTTCCCATTGACAATTAATTTTTCATCAGTTTTCATTCCCATTTTTATCACTCAACAATTTTGTAATCTCATCTGTCAACCCAATAATATGTGCTTTCTCATCGATCATCTTGATAGCTTTGATAGCTTTCTCAACGTTCTCTCCAGAAATCCAAACAACTCCATTCTGCCCAACTCTTATTATAGTACCAGTTTTTTCTTTCACTGTGTTGATCATACTTCCTTCTTTTCCTATCAACCTTGGGACCTTGCTTGGAGTGATGTTTATCGTGATTCCACCCTTTAACTTTCTTGCTACTGGCGTCCTCATCGTTAGTTGAACATCCCCCCTTTTCGTATCACCAACCTGGGCATATATTACATCCCCTGCATCAAAGAACTTGCTTATATCAGTCCTTTTGAAATCGATAAATTCATCCACACCTTCTGACAAAGGAAGAAATGCTTGCCAAGGAGAATTTATATCGACAAGCCAGCCAGCCTTCTCAACATCAGTAATGAAGCCTATGACTTTATCCTCTCTTCTGGGTATGTAAACGCCAGAGAGGGGTATCACAGATAAATATTCATTAGTATCTTTTGGAATACCAAGGAATTTGGATATGATTTTACCATCTTCTATGAAAGTTCCATAACCAGCTCTTTTTTCTTTCGCATCCCCTAATATTTCACCTGGAATGACTATATCTCTTACTTCTTCCGTCATAAATCAACCTTTTTTATTATATTTGATTTGAAGTTACCTTTTGTTAGGTCTCCAATCTTTTTAAATATTTCTTCTTGTGCACCAACTGGTAAATCCATTATCAATTGTAGAGAACCATCATTCAGCCATCTTTCCTCGAATTTACCTAAAGTTCTCTTCAACATCGAGTATGCTTTCCCAGCAAATTGAGGAGATATCGTAACCTCTACAATGACCTTTTGGAATTTAATAGGTATTAAAGGTTTTATACTTTCCACAACTTTGTTCACTTGCATTTCTGCATCTATAAGTGGATCCACACGTATACCTGCTTTTTCCATAGCGTTTATTATTCTTTGAGGTGGATTCGGCGTATTAGTTTGTGGATTTACACCTCTTTTTGATATTATATCAACTATTTCTTTTGTTTTATCTTCGACAAACTTTCTCTTTTGTTCTGTCGTGAATTGTAATTCCCCTTCATTCAATATTTTCTTGGCTATTTGATAGATATCAGCAGTACCAAAATTAACTTGCAATTCATTTGTCGGTATCGCATCCCCTTTCCTAACGTCATGGTATATTCCTGGATAGGCAAGGACTTCTTCTAAGTTAATTTGTTTGCCTTTTTTGAATTCTAAGGCTTTGATAGGGTCTACAAGTATTTCAAAATCTTTTCCACTCTTCTTTAACCTACTAATAACAGATTTATCTACGTCAACCATAAATAATTCACAGAAGTTTCTTAATTTGTTCTTCTGTCAGTCGCTCGAATTTTTTATCTTTTTCTCTTATTATTGCGATTTCCAAAGCCTTTTCCATATCTGGTGTCTTTTCTACTTTCTTAATAACATCTGTAACTAATTTTAAAGCATTCTTTTCATCCATATCTTCTCTATGTTTTTCTTTGAATATTTTGTTTGCTAGCGCTGCTCCTCTTCCTATAGCATAAGCTTTCCATTCATACAACATACCTGAAGGATCAGCCTCTATCAAATGTGATTCCGTTGAGTCTACACCACCAACAAGAAAAGATACACCAAAAGGTCTCAAACCAGCGTATAAAGTAGATAGTTGCATCCTGTCACCTAATACCCTTGCTAAAGACCATACGTCTATAGGTTCTTGATACGTTATTCTGTTCACTTGTGCTTTTACCATTATTTGGCTTACGAGTATCCTAGCATCGGCTAAAAGACCAGCAGCAACAGCTCCTAAATGATCGTCTATCTTGAACAATTTTTCTATAGAGTTGGGTACTATTAACCCAGCTATCTGTTTTACTGTTGATAGAATGACCCCATCTTTAAATACTAAACCAACAGATGTTGTTCCTTTCTTTACAGCTTCTTTTGCATATTCTACCTGGAATAAACGTCCATCAGGTGAAAAAACTGCAATAGTCCTATCATAACCCATATATTCTGGTAACATTTCAGGCATAATTTCACCTCATTAACATAATTTTTCTCTAATACTTTTTATCGTTCCCGAAATTTTTAATATTTTAAAAGTTATCCGGTTATCGCCTAACCTATCTATCAGGCCTAAGCTTGCGATGACTTCTTGAACAGATTTATTATTACATCTTAAAATACCTTTCTGTATTCTCGGGTCCCAGCAATCTTTCATCAACCAGACAGAAGTTTTTGACACGCCTTCTTCACCTAAAAAATCTAACATAGTGTTCCAAATTGCGGCTTCTAAGTCAGAATAGTTGAACTCTTCACCTTCTTCCGAAATGACTTGAAAAGCTATATATCTTTCTTTTTCTCTCAATGTCGGTTTTAGGATTTTCAATTTTTTCTGTTTCATCACATCACTTTAACCCCAGGTCTTATCCATTTTTTATCCTGTCTTTCTTTGATCATTTTTATGATATTCTCAGGAACTTCAGACATTGCTTTCTTTGCTTCATCTAACTTTAGACCTAATAAGCAACCCATTGAAATTAGAAACTTAGGATCTCTCAACTGCCAGTGTGTTACAGCTCCCGAGCAGATTATAATTGGCGTTTTGTATTTTTTACACAATTCAACATTGTTCTTAATTTTATGCATTACGTTTGCTCTTGTATTCTTTGAGGAGTTCAGTATTTCCCTAAAATTGACTTCTATAGCAACATCATTCTCAGTAGCCAATTCTGCCATTACATGGTTGAAACCAGAATCCCTTCTGTTGTATTCAGGGTGTGTAAGGATGTCAACTTCTGTTGTTTCAACTGCTTTTCTATTTAATAGTAAATCATAACCTTTAACCAAAAGAACGTCATATTCCCTTCTTAACTTAACCAATTTGTCTAATTCACTAATATTCCTTGCTTCAAAACCTGTGAAAATATCAATCCCTATTTTTTCAGAGAGTTTAGATGTAATTTCTTTTGTTTCTTTAATTTTGTTCTTTTCGTCTAAGTAAGTCGTGAAGCAAATACCTTCATAACCTAGCAATTTAGCTCTATTGGCTATTTCTTCTATCGAACTCTCCCCTTCGGAGAATTCTGAATGCAAATGTAAGTCGTAAAAATTCATTCCAATCAAATAAAATTAGGATTTCAAATTATTATTCCTTGGTTTTATGGCAATCCTCTAAAAACTCTTCTTCTATGTTGTTTTTCTGTTATCCATTTTATGTTCTTATCATTTTTTATCTCTGGTCTTTGTGGATCAACCATTATCACTTCAAACCATTTGTAAATTCCATCTTCGCCGACAGGATAACTACCTAAAACTTCTAGGTTGAGATATTTTCTCTGAATCCTCCCCTGGAGTATGATATTGAGAGGTTTTTGAGGTGTAAATTTTGTTAAACCAGATTTGGAAGGTTTTCTTCCCCTTCTACCATATAAATGTCTTACTCTCCCCCCTCTTTCTATTCTCCCTCTAATTATGACAAATCCCTTTTTAGCTTTATATCCCAAAGCCCTAGCCCTATTAAGTCTTGTAGGCTTCTCTATCTTTTGAAATCTAGGTTCTTTTCTCCACTTAATCAACCTTTCCCTTTTCAAGTCTTTTATCTTATCAGGGGTTTTCCATAGTTGACTTATATTCTGGTATAAATTTTTTGCCATTAAAACACCGATATATACTTATAAACACATGTAACACTAAACTTAAATATTATTTTGTCGTAATAAAGAGAATAGGTGGTGAAATATAAATGCATCCAGCAATTAAACTGTTGATTGGAATAATACTTTTAGTAGTTCCGCTCGGTTTATATGCATATGAATTCATGTATGGACAGCAATTCATGATATTAGGAGCACATGTATACCTATTGAAATCTCTATGGACAGTCTTACAAGGAATAATTCCACCCTTCCTTATAGTAGTCGGATTATTCATAATTTGGCTTGAATTGGACGAGTGGAGAATCGAGAAAGAACTAAAAGAAGAAGAAAAGAAAGAAAAGAAAGGCAAGAAAAAAGAGAAGGAAGAAAAAGAAGAAGAGTAGAATTTTTGTTTTTTAAACAGTTTTATACTCTTTTATAAATAATTCTAATTGATTATATGGGAGTTCAGATTTCTGGTATCATCCCTAAGACTGAAATCGAGTTAGAAAATATGTCAGGGGAAAAAATAGCTATCGATGCACACAACACACTTTTTCAATTCCTTTCCATAATAAGACAAAAAGACACAGGGGAACCCCTTAGAGACAGTAAAGGTAGGATAACATCCCATCTGACTGGCCTTTTTTATAGAACAATTAAACTTTTAGAAGCAGGTATTAAACCCATATTTGTTTACGATGGGGAACCACCAAAGTTTAAGAAAAGAATAATAGAAGAAAGACAAGTAGCAAGAGAAGAATCGAGAAAAAAATGGGAACAAGCTGTTAAAGAAGGTAGAAAAGAAGACATAATGGTCTATGCACAAGGAGCCTTAAAATTGTCGACAGAAATGCTGGAAGAGAGTAAAAAAGTGCTTGATGCAATGGGTATACCTTGGCTTCAAGCTAAATCAGAAGGAGAAGCCCAATGTGCATTCATGTGTAAAAAAGGAGATGTTGATTATACAGGTTCCCAAGATTATGATGCACTAATGTTTTCGACACCACGTTTAGTAAGAAACTTGTCCATAACTGGAAGAAGAAAATTACCTAGACAAGAAGCTTATATGGATGTCAAACCTGAACTCATAGAATTGGATAAAGTATTATCTGAACTTGGTATAACAATAGAACAGTTGATAATCCTAGGTATGTTGATTGGAACAGATTATAACCCTCAAGGTATAAAAGGTATCGGCCCTAAGACAGCCCTTAAGATGATTAAAGAGAACAAAACTTTAGATGCTATTTTAAAACAAGTTGAATGGACCTTTGATGCCGATCCTTACATGATTTATGATTTTTTCTTGAATCCCCTTGTTTTTGAAAAATATGAAATAGAATGGAAAGAGCCAGATAGAAATAAGATAATCAAATTAATGGTTGAAGAACACGATTTCTCTAAAGAAAGAATTGAAACAGCTGCTAGTAGATTAATTGAAATTAAAATGCAAGGAACACAATCAAAGCTTGAAAACTGGTTTAAAAAATAATCATTTTTTAATCATTTTTTTGAAAAAATTCAAAACTCTCATCTGTTTATATTGTTTTGTTATCTGTTCAGCAGTATCCCAACTATGTCTTACGTAATTTGGTAATTTTCCATTATTCTCCTTTGCCAGTTTGTGTAAGAATTCTATTGTTCTTTTATCATGACTGTAACCCACACCAAAATCAAAACCGACTTTTTTTTTCAATTCTTCTATTGCAATATCCCTGTTGACTTTTGCCAATATTGATGCAGCTGACACAACAGGATAATTTTTATCAGCATAATTTTCACAAACAAGTTCTATATCTTTTTTTTCAACTTTAGACCAAAGAAAATCTTTGAACTTTTGTGTGTTAACAGTAGGCGTATCGATTATAGCTTTATCAGGCTCAAGTAGATTGATTATTTCTATCATTTTCAATGCTTCAAGTTTGTTGAGGTTGATACCATGTTTTTTACTATTATCAATCTTACAAGGTTGTACACGAAGTATTACAGCATGAGTAGCGATTCTTTCTATGAGTGGTGCTAATTCTTCTCTTTTTTTTGGTGTCAACTCCTTTGAATCTTTAACTTTTATTTCTCTTAATTTCTTTTCACCGTTTTCATCTACCATCAAACCACAGATGACTAATGGACCTATTACTGGACCACGTCCTGCTTCATCAATGCCTAGTATCTTAATTAAAATCACCGACCTTTTTCACGTTTGATAACTTCCCCAATTATTGGAATTTTTTCTCCACAATTAGGACATTTTTTATCTTTTGTTAAATTAAAAGACAACACATCAAAACCGAATCTTTCTATCAACAATTCTTTACAATTAGGACAATAAGTGTTTTCCTTATGCCCAGGAACATTGCCTACGTAAATGAATTTTAATCCTTCTTTCTGTCCTATTTTGAAAGCTTTCTCTAAAGTTTCAACAGGGGTTGATGGATTAGTAAATTTGTAACATGGATAATATCCTGAAACATGCCATGGCGTATCATCACCAACTTCATCATGGAGTCTCTTGGCAATATTTTTTAAACTTTTATCATCATCATTTACTTTTGGTATAACTAAAGTGGTAATTTCTACCCACGCTTTTTTTTTCTTGGCATCCACTATATTCTGCCAAATCATATCTACATCAGCACCACAATACTTCTTCACAGCCTCTTTATCACCCTTTATATCTATGTTGAAAGCATCGCAACCATTTTTTATGAGAAATTCTAATGATTCAGATGAAAAATAACCGTTAGTGACAAAAGTGTTATAGAGTTTCTTTTTTTTAGCCAATTTAAAAACATCAATAGAAAATTCTAAAAAAGTCGTGGGTTCGCTATAACTCATGGAAGTACCTTGGCAGCTATTCTCCAAAACTAATTGAACAAACTGTTTTGGTGTAAATAATGTAGATTGTTCAATATTTGGTTCAGCTTTGCTTATGTCATAGTTTTGACACCATGGACACAGAAATGTACATGACCAACTTCCCATTGTTAATGTTCTACTCCCAGGCCAAAAATGAAAGAATGGTTTTTTTTCGATAGGATCAATTCCGATTGATGATGCAAGACCATATTCAAGAGTATAAAGTTTACCTTCAATATTTTTTCTTGTCTTACAAAAACCAACTTGTCCAGGATTTATAAGACAGCATCTCTTGCAAACTTTACATACAACTTTTTCATTAGGTAATTTTTCGTATAATATTGCTTCCCTTACGGACTGGCCTGTCATCTCCATAATAACCACTATATTACTCTTAACAGACTTATTAAATATTATGGTTGATATTGAAAAAATAAAAGATAGAATCCTGAAAGGGGAACAAATAGAAGATATCGTTGAAGAAATTGATTGGAAACAGTTTGAAAAATTAATAATAGAGATTTTAAAAAAACAAGATTACATCACTTTTCAAAATTTTAGATTCAAAACAAACAGAAGGTTTGAGGTTGATGTAATAGCATCAGATAAAAATAATGTTTTAGTTATAGATTGTAAACATTGGAGTAGAGGTAGATACAAAAAAAGTGGTTTGAAACATGCAGTTGAAGAGCAAAATCTTAGACTGAGAGAATTTAAAAAATTCATTAAAAACAATTTTATAACAAAAAATAAATTTCAAGTCAATGAAAAAACGGAATTTATCCCATTGTTAATAACGTGGTTTGAAGAGGATATGTTAAAACATAAAAACACATTCATAGTTCCAGTTTGGAAATTGAATCAATTTTTACTAACTTTAAGTGAGTACATTTAAATAGAACTTTTAAATATTTGCGAAAAATATATAAATAAGAATTTACTTTTTTGGGGAGAAATGATGAAGAAATTTAATATAAAAATAGAAAATATTGTTGCTTCTGCAACTTTAGGTCTTAAGATACCTTTAGAACAGATTGTTGAACATCTGGAGGGAACTGAGTATGAACCAGAACAGTTCCCAGGTTTAGTTTACCGATTAAAAGACCCTAAAGCTGCTGCACTAATATTTTCATCTGGAAAAATAGTTTGTACAGGGGCTAGGAGTATAGAAGATGTTAGGAAAGTTGTTAAAAAAGTCGTTAAGATGATAAAGACTGCGAAATTAGGTGAACCAAAGAAATATGCGATTCAAATAGAAAATATTGTTGCTTCTGCTCAACTTCCCTCCAGATTAAACTTGGATAAAATCGCTTTTGAGATGGAAAATTCTGAGTATGAACCGTCTCAATTTCCTGGTTTAGTTTATAGGATGAAAGATCCAAAAGTTGCATTCTTACTTTTCAGTTCAGGTAAAGTTGTCTGTACCGGTGTAAGAAAAGTCGAAGATATAGAGTTTGCCGTCGGTACTATATTCAAAAAGTTAAAAGGTATTACCGCACTTAAAAATAACGTTTATGAAAAAAGATGAAATCATAGATAAGTTTTCAGAATTTTTGAGAGATAATTACTATAAAGACTTAGCCTTGGCTGTAACTGAAGGAAAAAAATTTCTTAACGTGGATTTCTCATTAGTGGATAAATTTGATCCTGAACTAACTGATGCCATATTGGAGAAACCAGAAGAGACAATTGAATGGATAGGGGAATCTGTGGAGGAAATTGACCTTCCACAAAAAGGAAAAATTAACATAAGATTCTTCAACACACCAGAAAATACAAAAGTCAGAATAAGAAACATCAGAGCAGAACATATTGGGAAATTATTATGCGTTGATGGTATTGTAAAAAGAGCATCTGAGGTTAGACCAGAAGTTGCTGAAGTTGTTTTTGAATGTCCTGACTGCGGCAAGAGGATAATAGTCATACAAACAGAAAAAGAGAAAATGATAACTTCTCCTGGAAGATGTGATTGTGGTTGTAGGAGAGGATTTAAACAAGTTGGTCAAAGATTGTATGATGCTAGATGGATTGCTATAGAAGAACCTTTTGAGATAACAACTGGTGAAAGACCATCAGAGATAATGATCTATCTAAAAGAGGATTTGACTTCTCCTAGAATGAGAAATAAGACTGATCCGGGTAATAGAATAAAAGTGACTGGAATATTGAAAGAGACCCCAAGGAGGAATGAACGTGGTAAAAAAACAAGACAAATGGAAATTCTCTTGGATGCAAATAATGTTGAAGGTGTTGAAATAGAGTGGGAGGAACTGGATATTGAAACTGAGGATGAAAAAAAGATAAAGAAACTTGCCAAAGATCCTCACATTTTTGATAAGTTGATTGCTTCACTAGCTCCAAGTATGTACGGAATGGAAGATGTGAAATTAGCCATCATTATTCAATTATTCGGTGGAGAACCCAAACTCTTGAAAGACGGAACAAAAATCAGGGGAAACATACACATCTTATTAGTTGGAGACCCAGCCGCTGGAAAAAGTCAGCTGATGCAACTAACTTCCAAACTTGTACCAAGAGGTAAATATGTATCTGGGACTGGTGTGACTGGTCCTGGTCTCACAGCAACTGTCGTAAAAGATGAACAATTCTTGGGTGGATGGGTCCTGGAAGCAGGTGCATTAATCATGTGTAATAGAAGTATATGTGCGATTGATGAGTTCTTCAAAGTGGCTCCACAGGATATAGTCGCATTACAAGAAGCTATGTCCATGGAAACCGTATCAATAGCAAAAGCATCCATAGTCGCGACTTTACCAGCACAGACTGCAATCTTGGCAGGAGGAAATCCTAAATTTGGAAGGTTTGATCCTTACATTCCAATAAGAGAACAAATATCTTTGGATGATGTACTACTAAGTAGGTTCGATTTGAAGTTTGCTCTGCGTGACATTCCCAATCCTGAAATTGACACACAAATGGTTGATCACATAATAAAGATGAGACATTTCAAAGAAGAAGAAGCCAAACCGGTTATAGAACCTGACTTTCTCAGAAAGTACGTGGCATACGTCAGAAATTATATACATCCTGTATTAACAAAAGAGGCAGCAGAAAATTTAAAAGATTTTTACTTAAAGATGAGGGCAAAGGCTGGTGGTGAAGCACCTGTCTCAATCACTTTAAGACAATACGAATCTTTGATAAGAATAGCAGAAGCATCGGCAAAAATTAGGTTTAGTGATAAGGTTGAGGTTGAAGATGCAGAAAGATCTATAAGACTGATGAAAGTATCCTTAAGACAGTTTGGTTTCGATCCTGAGACAGGTATGATAGATATAGACAGGGCTGAAGGAGCGATGACTAGTTCTCAAAGAAGTAAGATAAGGATTGTGTTAGATGTGATTGATGAATTAACAAAAATAATCGGTAAGACTATTCCTGTAGAAGAGATAGCAAGAAGAGCAAGAGAAGAAGGTGTGGAAGATATAGACGAGATACTGAAAGGAATGAAGAACGAAGGACTCATCTTTGAACCTCGACCAAACTTCATCCAGAAGATTTAATACTAAAAAAAGCAATAATATTTTTGATTGACATGAACATGAAAATGATCGTTTTAGCAGTTGCTATAATAGCAATAATTGCTGTAGTAGCGGTAGTTGCTTATACTGGAAAAAATACAGAAGATTCCGAATCACTTGGTTTTAGATTTTGGAAACGCACCACAACAACACGAAAACCAACAACAACAACTACTAAGTTGACAACAACCACTCCAATCTCAACAACAACCACACCTATTCCAAACGCAACAACCACAACAAGACTAACAACCACTCCAATCCCAACAACCACTCCAATCCCAACAACCACAGCAATACCAACATATACAACTCCAGCTGTAACAACAACCACAATGATTCCAAACTCTTGTAGTGATACAGACGGCGGACTGGTTTATACAGTTAAAGGAACTGTCTCTGGATATAAAAATGGTTTACCATATACTTACACTGATAACTGTACAACTAGCGTACGTTTAACTGAATACTATTGTATGAATCAACAATGGCTAGCAGATTATTCTAAAGATTGTTCAGTGAACTCAACAACAACCCAATGTGTTAATGGAGCTTGTGTTTAGATTCTTTTTTTAATTTTTTTCTTTTTTTTTAAAGAAAACATAGTTATTTTAGTCTTTATCAACCCATATAAGAACCATGGAAAATTTAAGACAAACTACAGTCAAGGCAAGAATTTCTGATGTAATCAACAATAAATTCGTTAAAAAAGAAGGTTTAGAGCCCAGTTATATCCTTACAGAATTGGGTCAAAAAATTTCTAGAGTTAATTTAGTCGGTACTATTATTGACAAATTCATGAGTGAAGAAGGGAATTATTCTTCTATAACCATGGATGATGACTCTGATTCTATCAGAGTGAAGGCTTTCAAGGAAGATTCGAACATTTTTGATAACTTGGAAGTAGGGGATTTGGTAACTTTGATAGGAAAAACAAGAGAATATAATGGAGAGAATTATATAATTCCTGAGATAATCAAAAAAGTTGCTGACCCAAACTATGAATCCTTACACAGATTAGAAGTCCTTAAGCAATTGTTAAAACAGAAAAAAGATTTGGAAAATATTAAAAAGATCAAGGATAATTTTGGGTCTGTTGAAGAACTCAAAGAACATGCGAAGAAGGAATATAACATTGATGAAAGTGCGGTAGATGCAGTAATCGAATCATTATTGAAAGGGGAGGAGAAGAAAGAAGATTACAAACCATTTGTATTAGAGACTTTAGAAAAATTGGATAAAGGGGAAGGAATCGAGTTCAAAGTATTATTAAAGGAATCTAAATTGCCTGAGAATGTTTTTGAAGAAGCTGTTAATGAATTATTGTCGGATGGTACTTGTTATGAACCTTCTCCAGGAGTAATGAAAAAGGTGTGATAATGAAAACATACAAAGAGATGTTGAATGAAGCCATTGAAAAAATCCCAGAGAATGTGAAAAAAGAAAGTAGATATGAGATTTCACAGCCCCAAGCTGATATTCAAGGTAATAGAACTTTCATAACCAATTTTATAGAAATAACAGAAAGTATGAGAAGAGATCCAAAGCACGTCTCAAAATATCTTTCCAGAGAATTAGCTATGCCAGGCCATTTGGACGGCAATAGACTGGTATTGCAAGGAAAAGTCATGAAGAGTTTAATCGAAGAAAAAATAAAATCCTATATTAACGAATTCCTTTATTGTAAAGAATGTAATAAACCAGATACACACTTTGAAAAAGTGGGACGAATAATATTCTTAAAATGTGAAGCATGCGGGGCTAAACAAGTTGTAAGACACATCTAAGTCTATATAAGTTTCAAAATCATTATTTATATGAAAAATGAGGTGATTGTTTTGGCTGAAAATACAGAAAAAAATGAGGCTTTATTGTTACCAACAGCCCCTATAATCAGGATAATGAAAAAGAATCTTGACAAGAATAAACTCATAAAAAAAGAAGTAAAAGAAGGAATGAACAAGTGGTTAGCAGAGTTGTGTGAAAGAGTCTCAAAGAAGATGAATCAGAAACCTTATGCTTCTGTAGATTTAAGCGCATTCAAAGAGGCAATAGAAGTTTACAACAACATTGAAGAACTAGAGAAGGAAAAACAGAGAATAATCGTAAGTTTAGAAAAAGTAAAACAGGATTGCGATTCTTTAATGAGAGATTTGGATAGAAAGTTCAAAGTTTAATCCTTTGTGTTTAGATGTTTTGGTGTAAAATACATTCAGTTGAAAGAAATTTAATAGTCGCTATTTGCGATGAGGAATTACTCGGTACAAAAATAGGAAAAACTCCAAAAATTATCGTCGAAAAAAAATTTTATGGGGAAGAATTAGTAGACGAAGAAAAGGCCATAGAATTAATGAAAAAAGCCAAAATCTGTAACCTTCTTGGTAAAGACATAATCAAAATAGCCTTGGAAAAAAAGTTTATTACTAAAGAGAATATTATTCATATCGGTGAAATTCCCCATGCCCAGTTTATCCAGTAAAAAAGCACAATTTTTTATTCTTACCACTGTAGTAATAGTTGGTGTTTTCTATACGTTGAGTAAATACATAAACCCTTATGCATTTGTGGCTACTTCTGAGCCTGTCATAGGGGGAGAAGAATCTTTTTTCGATAATGTCAAGGATAAAACGATTAAGACTGTCATTATTAGCGCTAAAACTGATTCTGCTCTAAAAGCTAACCTGGAAACATACAAAAATTTTGTTACAAACATGGCTAGTGATAAAGGATATGATTTTACTTTCAATTATACAGTCGGGACTGTTAATGTTAATGTCAGCATGGTTTTGGTTTCACAGAAGACTACTTTAAAATCAAAATTTATTATACCTAGACCTTGATTTTTATTTTATCAATTTGAGAAATGGTAAGAAATTTTCTCTTACCTTTCTTGTGGAACAATGTAATTGTTTTGAAAGTTCTGACAATTTTTCTTTATCCTCAGCTCTTTCAACTTTTGTCGCTCCTAAGAATCTTATTCTGTCTGGTGGCTGATATCTGGAGAATTTTCTATACATTTCTTTTTTCGATAGTGCTACACCCGCAGTCATCAAATCAATCATATATTTTTCAAACTTCCATTCTTGTCTGTTCTTTATTCTCTGCATGAATAAATCAGCCCTTGAAAGCATCTCATAGGCCTTTGCTATTTCATCTGATTTTTCATATTCGTTTATGATGTTCTGTTCAACCCAGAGAAAAATTTCTTTAGGATCTTTGTCAGTATTTTGAACTGAAAGTTTTGCTGACATCGCAGTCTTAGTCTTGAATATTATTTTTAACACATCAAAAATGTTCATCTCTCTTTCTCTGTTTCCCAAACTATCCAAATCTTTGAGTGTTATCTCTTTTTTATCTTTTGTTAATGTTTCTAAATCATTTATAGCTGAACGTAAATCTCCTTCAGATCTTTTTGCTATTTGTACTATAATTTCTTTGTTGCATTTTATTTTTTCTTTTTCACAAATGTTTTGTAATTTCTTGATTACATCCCAATAAAAAACTTTTCCAAATCGAATCAGCTGACAGTAAGATCGAAGAGAACGAAGTTTTGTGTCCCAAGGATTATTTGCTGTCAATATTATTGGATATTGTGATTCTTTAATGATCTTTATTATTTCTCCAGCTCCACCTCTATCTTCTCTTCCCGCTAAACCATCAATCTCATCTATGAAAAATATCTTTCCTTTTTTGAACAAGGATTTTTGTTTCATAGATTGTCCAATGATTTCTTTAATTTGTTGAGCAGTTCTAAAATCAGAAGCATTCATTTCAATAACTTCAAGATTTTTCTCTTTTCCTAAAGCTTCTACTAAACTAGTTTTTCCAGTTCCAGCAGGTCCATGAAATAAAGCAACTTTCTTCCCTGGTTTCCATGATCTTAACCAGATTGTAAATTGATCCACTGCTTTCTTTTGTCCGACAACATCTGCTACTTTTTGTGGAGCATACTTTTCAGTCCAAGGCATAATATCATTTCTTTTTACTAAATAGCAAGAATTGAGCTAATAATGCTTCAAGTTGAATTAAGTCAGAACCCCCTTCGCTTATTCTGAAATCATATTCTCCTGTCTTGTCAACAAGTTTAATCTTATCTTCTTCAGGAATATCCAAACTGTAAATTTGTTGATGTATTTCTTTGATAATGTCTTCTGCAGCAAGACCTTGTATCAATAACATATCATGCAATTTTTTTCTGGCATCCTTAAAATCTCCTTTCATAACAGTTTTCAACATCTCTTCTACATCTTTTGGTTTTGCACGTGATGCCGCTTCATATGCCACATCTTCTGTTATGTTTTTTTTCAAGGACGAAGAGGTTTGGAGTAAATTTGCAACTCTTCTTAAGTCGCCTTCAGCTAATGCCATCAAAGCTTTTATTCCATCAGGAGTAATCTTCAATTTTTCTTCTTTAACTATTCTGTCAATAAATTTCTCTTGATCTTTTTCTGATAATGATCTGAAGCGAAATACACTACAACGTGATTGGATAGGGTCTATTATTTTTGAGGAGTAATTACAAATCAAAATAAATCTAGTTGTATTAGTGAAATTTTCCATTGTTCTTCTCAATGCCTGTTGGGCGTCTCTTGTCAATGCATCTGCCTCATCCAGAATAACTAACTTATATGGAACATTGCCTATAGATTTCATTCGAGAGAAGTCTTTTATCTTATGTCTGACAACGTCAATTCCTCTTTCATCAGACGCATTTGTTTCTAAAACATTTGTTTTCCATTCTTTACCATAGAGATCATGAGCCATCGCTAATCCACAAGTAGTCTTTCCTGTTCCAGCAGAACCTGCAAAAAGACAATGTGGAATATTCTTTTCTTTAACGAATGCCTCTAATCTTTCAATGACATGCTCTTGATTTATCACTTCTTTTAATGTTTTGGGGCGGTATTTTTCAGCCCATATCTCGAATTCAACCATTTTTATCACTTTATTATCCTTTGGATTTACAGTAATTTATAGTGAAAAAAGTTTTATAAAAATAAATAATACAGGAGTATATGGGAAAAATGCAATATAAAGAAGTTCTTGAAAGACTGAAATCTTTATCTAATCCAAAAAATGTAGAAGGCATGGCGCGGTTTGGAATCAACCCAAAAGACAACTATGGTATATCTATTCCTGAGTTAAGAAAAATAGCCAAAGAAATTGGAAAAAATCATGGAATTGCACAACAACTTTGGGAAACTGGAATTCATGAAGCAAAGATACTGGCAAGTATGATTGATGATCCCAAAATGATTACTGAAAAACAAATGGAAAAGTGGGTAAAAGATTTTGATTCATGGGATGTATGTGATCAAGTTTGTATGAACCTTTTTGATAAAACAAGTTTTGCATATGATAAAGTTATTGAGTGGAGCAAAAGAGATGAAGAATTTATTAAAAGAGCCGGTTTTGCTTTGATTGCTTCTATGGCAGTCCACAATAAAAAAACAAAGGATGAAGATTTCATTAAACTCTTGTCGATAATAGAGCGAGAATCAATAGACGATAGAAATTTTGTAAAAAAAGCTGTTAACTGGGCTTTACGTCAAATAGGGAAACGTAATCTAAACTTGAATAAAGAAGTGATTAAAACTGCAAAAGAAATTCAAAAAATAGATTCAAAAAGTGCTAAGTGGATTGCGAATGATGCCATTAGAGAATTAACGAATGAAAAAATCCAAAAAAGATTAAATAAATAAGGATTTCAATTCTTTTACTTAATAGATTTTTTGGGGTTAGAAATTATAATGGGGGTGATTGAATGGAGTATGAAAAATATGTTAAACATGTTTCTGGTAACAAAAAAGGAGACATAATTCTATTTGCTTTAAGCACTTGTGGTTGGTGCAGAATGACAAAAAATTTCCTCAATCAACTTGGCGTGGATTATAAATACGTGGATGTTGACCTTTTGGAAGGTAAAGCTAGAGACGAAGCTGATAAAGAAGTTAGTCGATGGAATCCAAGCGAATCATTTCCAACTATTGTTATAAACAAAAAATGCATTGTTGGTTTTCAAGAAGATGAACTCAAGAGGTTGCTTAAATGAATCAAGTAGCCAACGAAGAAGTTGATACACTTTTTGAAAGATTAAATCAGGAAGCAGAAGAAGGAGGTTATCATCTTAATCCAGATAGTAATTTCACAAAAAATCTTTTAAAGGGTTTATTGATTAACGAGAAAAGGTATGGATATCCATCTTGTCCATGTAGACTTGCTTCTGGAATTAAAAAAAATGATTTAGATATAATATGTCCTTGCGATTACAGAGATCCAGATTTAAACGAATTTGGTTCATGCTATTGTGCACTTTATGTTTCATCAGATGTTGTTGAGGGGAAAAAGAAAGTTAGACCCATACCTGAGAGAAGACCTCCTGAAAATGAAAGGAAGAAAAAAGAAACTTCTAAAAATCAAAGTTTGAAGACTGGATCACTTTCATATCCTGTATGGCGTTGTAAAGTTTGTGGTTACATATGTGCAAGGAATGAACCACCTGATGAATGTCCTATATGTAAAGCAAAAAAAGATAGATTTGAACTTTTTTTGTCTTAGATTAAACTGGAAGGTAAAAAATGAAAACAGCAGTTTTATTTTCTGGTGGGAAGGATTCTTGTTTAGCTTTATATTACGCTCTACAATCTACAGATGTTAAATGTCTAATAACTGTAGTTTCCAAGAACCCTGCAAGTTACATGTTCCATACACCCAATATAATTCTTGCTGAAAAACAAGCTGAGGCAATTGGTCTACCCATTATAATTCAAAAAACAAAAGGACAAAAAGAAATTGAATTGAAGGATTTAGAGGAAGCGATTAAAAAAGCGAAAGAAAAATTTAAAATTGAAGGAATTGTTTCTGGTGCAGTAGCTTCTGTTTATCAATCATCTAGAGTTAAAAAAATATGTGATCGGTTTAATTTACAGTGTATCAACCCATTATGGCAAAGGGATCAATTTGAAATGTTACAAGAAGTCATTAAATTGAATTTTGATGCTATCATCATCGGAGTTTTTGCTTATGGTTTGGATGATTTTATCGGTAGAAAAGTTGATAGAAAATTCATCGATGACATAAGAGTTTTGAATGAAAAGTACAAGATAAGTCCTGCTGGAGAGGGAGGAGAATTCGAAAGTTTCGTTTTAGATGCCGAATTTTTTAAAAAGAGATTAGAAATTGAAAAAAGTCATATAGAAGAAGATAAAGAAGGTGGAAGAGTTTTAATCTTAGATAAAATAAAGCTTGTTAAGAAGTGATATTATGAAAATCTCAATTAGTGGTATACCTGCAACAGGAAAAACAGAAATAGCAAAACTATTATCGAAAAAATTGAATTACAACTTGATATCGATAAATGACTTGGCTGAAGAATTGGATGCGTTCGTTGGCTATGATAAAAAAACTGAATCCAGAATACTTGACATCGGCAAACTTGAAAGAGAAATCAAGAAACTTAAGGGGGATTTAATCCTTGAAGGACATACTGCTCATCTTTTCCCAGTCGATATAGTTATCGTTCTTAGATGTAATCCTGAAATTTTGAAAAAAAGACTTGATAAAAGATATCCTTCCAATCCATTTAAAGTCCGTGAAAACTTAGAAGCAGAAATATTAGGCGTTATAACTTCTGAGGCTATTGCAAAAAACAAGAAAGTCTATGAAATAGATACTTCTGAGAAAAAAATTAAAAAAAATGTTAATGAGATTCTTAAAATTCTAAAAGGCGATATAGAAGAATTTAAAATTGGAAAAATTGATTGGTTGGAAAAATATTTTGAGTGGATTGAATTAAGTTAAATTTAGATATTTTTATTAAAATATATTAATTCTAAAAAATAAAATTAAATTATGAATCTTGAACGAATAATTTTTATATTTATTTTTCTTTTTATTACACAGTTACCTTTGGTTAAATCAAATATGGCTATTATGCCTTTAAGTTCATCATCGTTACCTGAACCTGGGAAATATATGAATATAGAATTAGTTGATGCACAAGTAAACATAAGTTGTTATGGAAGTTCTTATATAACACAAGAAGGTTCATTAGATTTCATAGGTAAGATAATTTCACATGAAAATATTTCTAAGTATGCTACTATTGATATTTTAGCTGAACCTCTATTTTATGAAAAGACCAGGATCACAGTTAATGGCGGAAAAATATTTCCCGGACATTCTATTATTAATGGCACAAAATATTTTTCATTTAATTATAAACTAACTCCTGAAATTGAAACTATAATAAAAATAAATTCTGATATAAAACTTCCTTTTTACTATTATCTAACAAGTTTGGTTTCTTATTCTAAAGTAAAACATGAAAAAATTACAATAAAAGGACCCTGCATAGCAAAATTCAATGATTTCTATCCTTTTAAAAGAATTGATCAAGATAATGGATGTAACACATGGGAATGGGAGTATTATAATATCAATACCACTGATTCTAATGTTTTAGGTACGATAGAAATAACACGTTCTAATGAACCTGGTAAATGCACTTATAATTATACTGATGAATGTTGCCCTTATAATTGTAATGCCTGTAACGATGTAGATTGTTTCAAAACCGATTTGAGTTCAGACGGACGCATTGAAACTTATAGAAAAAATTATTGTCCAACGACTACATCAACTTCAACAACTACTACTTCTGCAACTACCACAACAATTCAGAAAATTATTGAGAAACCTCAAAAATCAAATTTTTTAATAAGAATATATCAAAAAATAAAGAATTTTTTTCAGGATATATTGAAAAAAACATAATTTAAATAAAAAATCTCAATCATTCATGGAAACATTACAACTTTTCCTGCCTGTCCAGATGCTGCTAATTCTATGGCCTTATCATAATCTTTCAGTTTCAATTTGTGTGTTATGATAGGAGTTATGTCTAATCTACCTGATCCAAGTAGACGGGAAGTTATGATCCATGTATCGAACATCTTCCTTCCCCATATTCCATTGATGTGTGCTTCTTTCAAAACTACATCAGATGCCCAGTTGAGTTTCACATCCTCTGATGGTAGACCAAGTAATGTCACTCTTCCACCTCGTCTCAAACTCTTCAAACCTTGATTTATTGCCTCAGGACTACCAGACATTTCTAGGAAAACATCAGAACCAATACCATCCGTCTCGTCCATTATTCTTTTAATAACATCTTCCTCATGTCTGTTGATCAGAACATCAGCACCCATTTTTTTAGCAACATCTAAGTGTAACTTAGTTCCACCGATTGCTATTATTTTCGTTGCTCCAGCAACACGTGCCAAACCTATAGCAAACTGTCCAGTCGGACCAAGACCAAAAATAGTGACAGTCTTCCCAACAATATCTCCAGAGTAAACAGTGTAGACAGAATTTCCCAGAGATTCTTGTAAAGTTGCAACTTCTGGTGGCATATTCTTTGGGTTTCTCCATAAGTTTGCTTCTGGTAATGAAACATATTCAGCAAATGCTCCATCAACATCCACTCCCAATAATTTCATATTCAAACAAACGTGTTGATTTCCTATTCTACATTGAAAACATTTCCAATCAGCAATGTGTGACTCGGCAGAAATATAATCCCCAACAGCAAAAGAAGTAACGTTCTTTCCTATTTCAACAATATCTCCACATACTTCATGTCCCAATGTCCTTGGTGGTTTAACTCTCGTATTCCAAGGAGCATCCCATTTGTAAATATGAACGTCAGTTCCACATAATGAACAAGCTTTAACTTTTACCAATACATCATTTGGTCCTATTTTAGGTATTTCAGCTTCAGTCATCTCCAAACCAGGAGCAGGTTTCATCTTCCTAACAGCGATCATCTTATCTTTCATGTCACCACCTTTTTGAAATTTTTAGAATAGTATAAATAAATTTTAATGTTAAAGTTAATATAGAGAACATGGTAAACCACTTACAATATTTGAAGGATGAAATAGACAATCTGAAGAAACAAAATCTTTTTACTCCTTTGCCAATCCTTGGGGATGAACAGAAAGCTAGAACGATTATCAATGGAAAGGAAGTAATTAACTTATCAGCGAACAATTATCTTGGTTTTGCCAATAATCCTAGAATCAGACAAGCTGCAAAAGCAGCGATTGACAAATGGGGATTTGGGGTTGGAGCTGTAAGACAAATATGCGGAACGATGCCGATCCATCTGGAGTTTGAAGAACAATTAGCAAAATTCAAGCATACTGAATCTTCTTTAGTCTTCGTCGCTGGCATTGCTGCCAATCGTGGAACAATACAATCCATAATGGGAGAAGATGATGTTATTATAAGCGATGAGTTGAATCATGGTAGTATCATTGATGGAGTTAGATTGGTAAAATGTGAAAAGAAAATTTATCCACACATGGACATGAAAGGTTTAGAACAAGCTTTGAAGGAATCACAGAAATTTAGAAGACGATTAGTTGTGACTGATGGTGTATTTAGTATGGACGGTGACATAGCTCCTTTAGATCAGATAGCAGAATTAGCAGAAAAATATGATGTGATAACAATGGTTGATGATGCACATGGTGATGGTGTTTTAGGAAAGGATGGAAGAGGGATTGTGGATCATTATAATTTACATGGAAAGATAGACATAGATATGGGAACATTGTCGAAAGCCTTTGCTTGTTTAGGCGGTTATATTGCAGGAAAACAAGAACTGAAAGATTATTTGATACAGAGAGCAAGGAGTTTCATATTTACGACTGCACATCCACCTGCTGTAGTTGCTGCATGTATGGAAGCCATAAAAATGGTTCAAGATGAACCTCACCATATAAAGAATCTGTGGAAGAACACGAAATATTTCAAAGAGAAAGTTCAAGCTTTAGGTTTTAACACTGGAAGAAGTCAAACACCAATCACACCAATAATAGTCGGCGAAAGTAAGAATGCGATAAGGTTGAGTGAAGAAGCTTTCAAGGAAGGCGTGTTCGTTAAACCGATAATTTATCCATTGGTTTCAAAGGATACTTCAAGAGTTAGGACGATTGTTACTGCGATTCACACGAAAGAAGATTTGGATGAAGCTGTTGACATATTCGAAAAAGTAGGGAAGAGATTGGACTTGATTTAATCAAACTTTGAAATGTCAAATAATTCGGGATGATTTATTTTATCATAAGCTGCTGAGATACTTTTCTTTCTTGCAATCTCTCCAGCTTCATAGAATTCTCTCAAATGTTTTGAAAATCTAGAAACAACTTTTTTATATAATATTTTAAGTCCAAGACCTGTTCTGAAAAATTCAAAACCAGTAAGATACCCTGCTAAAAAAGCATCATATTCTGTTAAACCGAATAAAGGGCCAACTGGATTATCTTTTTCATGTAAAAACCCATGTTCCCCCCACCAAACTCTATTACCTTGAAAATCACTATATTCACTATTCCCTTCATAATACAAGCCTCTAACTGCTTCATATACTTCATGTGCTTTAAACAAAATTTCCTTTGTTTTCATGAATATACAATTGATAAAAAAAGATTTAACTCTTTCTTAAATTCCTAAAATCGAAAGTACAACTCCATTCAACCCAGAGAAAATAAGAATTGATGGAATCAACAAACACCCCATGCAATGTGACCTCTTTATTCCCATATGAGCACAAAGCAATCCGATAGAAGTTGAAGTAAAAACTATCAACAAACCATAAACCCCAGTCATCAGAAAAACCATTACTAGCATAAAAATTATCACAGTCAATGAAAGATACTTGTAATTCACCTTTGCTAAGAACTTTGGAATCCTTTTACCGAGAAACATCGTTATCAACACAGCAATCCCAGAGACAAAGCAAATCACTCCAACCATAAGCAGAGCATCATAAAAAGTTAATTCAGGTAATACTTGTTGTATAGCTATACTTCCCCCACTTCTCGGTGTCTTTATGATGTATAAACTTAGCAGAGAAACGACTTCATGTGCAACTCTTATCCCTGATAGACTGACTAGGAAAGATCTAGTCTCTCCAAGTCTGCCTAAGTAACTGACTATCGTGGCAGCCTGTGAAACACCAATAGAAGGAAGAAGGCCGACTATCGTTCCAGCAACAGAGCCAAGTAGAATAAATTTTAACAAGTCAACTTTAGAGATGTTCAAGTTAGAATCTTCTTTCTGTGTTGGTATCTTAGATTTTCCTTTCATACTGATGATGATTGTACTTAAGCCAAACATTCCAGTCAGCATCGGAAAAAAGACGTTTTCTGAGGGAACTATACTTGAACTTAACGTGATTATCCCGAAAAACCCAGAGAGAAGAATTATGAACGCTGCAGAAAGAATTTTCCTCAATTTCTTCTCTGAGGCAATCATGAACAAAACAACGATAGCTATTAAGTATTGGATGTAAGGTCTTAACATATCATAAAGATTGCTGAAACTACTAGAGAATATTGCAACAAGAATCAACGTAATAATCAAAGAACCCATACCACCTATTATCGTCAGTTTAATCGCTTCATATCCTCTTCCCTCTAAGAGTAATCTATGTCCAGGTAAAACAGCAAGACTAGTATCCTCTTGTGGTGCACCAAGGAATACGGAAGGAATATAACTTATGAAAATCCACGTGATCGTCAATGATACGATGAAGGTTGTCAGATAATATGGTGAAGCAAACAAGAATGTCATTCCCAGTATGAGAGGTATCACAGTGTTTATATGAAACCCTGGAATCAGACCCGTGATCGTGCCAACACAAATACCAAGAATAGAAAATAACAAAATTTCCAAGAACATATTATCACTTTAAATTTATGTCAGAAGCTTTCCTTGGTAGTACTTGCAATTGTCCTCTGTATTCTCCGACCAAACCATTAATCGTGATAATTTTGTTAATCTTGAAATCATTCTCTGTGATGTTATTTTTCTTCAAATCATTCATCAAACTGACAAAAATAGGAACTTGGATATTTGATTTATTATCTGAAATAACAAGAAATAAATGACCTGCAGGATTTGGTGTTTTCTGGGTAATTTTACCGCTGATTAAAACCATCCTTCCTATGATTTCTGGAGATATTTTACTTATCTCAATCTTTACAGGTTGTAAGTTTATGGCAGCTATGTATATCAAAATCAAACCTAAGAAAGAGGTGAAAATAAACCAAAAGATTAGCATGTTCTTCTTTTCCATGAATAAAAATTCTAAATTCTAAACTTTAATATTACTAATTAAAATCAATTATAATTTTTTCTTGTAGAAATAGACCAACAGCAATATAATGTAAACGAAAGAAAAACTTAGTAGTTTTGAGTTAATTAATCTTCTTCTCTTGTTTTAGCTTCAACTTCTTTTTCCAAACCCAATTTCTCGACTAATTCCTTGTATCTGTTTCTAATAGTGACTTCAGTGACATTGACGATTGAAGCAACTTCTCTCTGCGTTCTCTTCTCGCCTGTTAAAACGCAAGCAATGTAAATCGCAGCAGCAGCCACTCCCGTCGGACCTTTACCGCTTGTTATATCAATCTTCTTAGCCATCTTTAATATTCTGATAGCATGAGCCTGAACTTTATCGCTCAAGTTCAATATTGAACAGAATCTTGGAACAAAGTCTCTTGGATTGGCTGGTAATATCCTTACAGTCAATTCTCTTGCCACGTAACGATAAGTCCTTCCAATCTCTCTCTTCTCAAGACCAGAAGCTTCGGCAATCTCATCCAATGTTCTTGGAGTACCAAATTGACGAGAAACAGCATAAACTAAAGCTGCTATAACAGATTCGATTGATCTTCCTCTTACCAATCCCTTATCGACAGCCTCTTCATAATATCTTGCTATCCTCTCATGGACTGGTTTTGGAAGGTTTAAGAATGATATGATTCTTTGCAACTCAGAAAGAGCAAAAGACAAGTTTCTATCTTTAGATTCGATTAATCTCTTATGCCACTTTCTTAACCTGTAATATTGGGCTCTTTTCTTACCAGGAACCTTGTATAACTCACCTAAACCCTTACCTATTTCGGTCGTCAAACCTTTATCATGTTTTGTGAACGTTAATGGTGCACCAGTTCTGGCACGTCTAGAAATCTGTTCTGAGTCAAAAGCACGCCATTCCTGTCCTCTGTCGATCATGTGTTCTTTAATAACAGAACCACATTTGGCGCATCTTAACTCTCCTCTAGTATCATCTTCAATGAAGTCATTACTTCCACATTCAGGACATTCTTCCATTTTTTTTATAAACTTCATGTTAATCACTTATTAGTAAAGATAGAAAATTATTTAAACCTTTCGGTCCAATCTTTTAAGCTTTTCATATAATTGAACTAACTACTATTTAAACCTTTCGATAAATTTTGCATTTTTTAAATGAAAAGGGATTAAATAACTTAGTTTTATCTTAAATACCACCAATAATACCTCCTTTGACAAAACAAATTTAAATACTAACTTTACTAATTCTTATCTATAATAACATTCAATTTGGAGGTGTTTAAATGTCAAGAGTATTCCCTTTAGCCCCTTTAGAGAGAATTGCTAAGAAAGCGGGCGCCCAAAGAGTTTCAGCTAACGCTGTCAAAGCGATGAGAGAGGCTGTTTTGGATGCTGCTGAAACGATCGCCGCTGATGCAGTTGCCGCTTCACACCATGCAGGTAGAGTTACTGTAAAAGCAAAAGATATTAAGATAGCATGCAGATAATTTTTATACTTTGGTGATTTTTTTTGGAAAAAACAATAGCTGTTATTAAAGAGTTAAAAAAGGGTAGCTTTATTATCATAGACGATATACCATGTAAAGTCGACGATGTTAGCGTAACAAAGAGTGGAAAACATGGGCATGCAAAGGCACGTGTTGATGCTATAGGATTGTTAGATGGAAGAAGAAGGAGTTTAGTCAAGACTGCCGATGAAAATGTTGATGTTCCTATCATTCTCAAGAAAAAAGCGCAGGTTTTAGCTATAGCAGGTGACAAAGTCCAACTCATGGATACAGCAGATTATACTATGCTAGAATTAGAGATACCTGAAGAATTGAAGGGTAAATTGAATTCCGGTGAAGAAGTCAGTTATTACGAGTTGGCAGGAATTAAGACTCTGAAACCTTTGAAGTAGAAACTGAGGCTTTTGAACCTCCAGCCCATTCAATTAAATCAGTTTTAACTAGCTTTTCTAAAATACCTAATATAGCAGCCTTTACTATATCCCTATTCCCGTTAACAGAAAAGATATCTGTTATCTCTTCAATAGAAGTCTTGCCATCACATTGAATCCAAACAAGGAAGGTTATAGGATCGATATCAAAAGTCCTGTTTGTATCCGGGTCAACAAGGATGTAGGCATTTCCAAGTTTTGACCATTTCATTTCTTTTGTTTTCTTAGGATACTTCACGCCTTTTCTCCTTCTTCTGGCATCGGTGTGGCAATGTGCTTGATTATGACTACATCACCTATTGATTGTACCATAGGATAAGGTATAATTATTCCCTTCTTTTCTCCTACCATCTTACCTAGAAAAGTTCCTTTAGCAGCCGTGATAACTAATGATCTGACTTTGAACCTTGCCAAATCGAATTCAACATCAGCAACTTTTCCACAGTAGAATCCTCTATCAGTAAAAACATCTTTTCCAAACATCTCTGAAATATCCTTCACTGTGATTGGCATAAGTCTTAACCTCCTAAATAATATATAGGTACAATCTTTTTTAAACTTTCATAGATTAATAATTAGGTGTTAGAGAATGCCGAGATAGCCTAACCTGGTATGGCACTAGTCTGCTAAACTAGCGGCCGAAAGGCCTTGTGGGTTCAAATCCCACTCTCGGCGTGTGAAACTTAAGTATATGATTTAAAGAATAAAATTTTAGTTTAGACGGGTCGGTGGTCTAGCTCGGTTAAGACATCGCCTTGACGTGGCGAGAACCGCAGGTTCAAATCCTGCCCGACCCATATAGAAATAAAAAGGTTTAATATAAATTAAGAAAGACGCTCCCGTAGTCTAGTTCGGTCAAGGATATAGGCCTTTCGAGCCCAAGACACGGGTTCAAATCCCGTCGGGAGCATTCAAAAATTAGATAGATTCTACGGAGTGATTATATAAAAATCTGTTAGATGCAATTCCGAAGTTCACGTAATAACGATTTAAAGTTTATTTTTTATTTACTAATTTATGCCAAATATGCATCCTGTTATCAAATTTCTTGGAAAAATAGGACGATATGGGACTGATGTAACAGCACCATTAGGTGTAGGAACTATGGGATACGAATTATCTAATCATAATCCTTATATAGCATTAATTTCTGGTTCATTAACCGCTGCTGTCTTTCTTATTAATGAATTATATGTACGGAAAAAGATTGAACAGAAATATGACATAAAATTATAATTTTCCGGCGCTCGCCTCGGAACTCTTCATAATTTTCTTATTCAAGTATACCCTTAAATTAGAGATAGATTTTTGTTCTATGATGTCATTAATAAATTAATGGAAAAAGAACGTCTGGCAGACTTATCATTAATAATTGTAAGTTTAATTTGGGGATCAAGTTTTATTATTATTAAAGATTCATTGACTTACATAAATGAATATTTTTTACTTGTCATCAGGTTCGGAACAGCAGCTATTATTTTGGGATTATACTTACTTTTTAAAAAAATCAATCCTTTCAAAAGTAATGTTTTGAAAGAGGGTGCCATTCTAGGTTTAATTTTATTTATTGCTCTCGGAACGCAGACTGTTGGACTGAAATATACGACTGCAACTAATTCTGCTTTTATACATAGTTTATACGTAGTTCTTACTCCAATTTTTGCTGCATTATTATTTAAAAAATTTCCTAAAACTTGGTGTATATTTGCTGTAATACTGGCTACTTTAGGATTATTTTTGCTGACTTTTAATAGCACCTTGGGATTCTACTTTAATTTTGGTGATCTGATAACTCTTGTAACAGCAGTTGCACTTGCTTTCCAAATACTTTACACTGATAAATACGTGAAAAAATCTGATCCGTTCTCTTTAGGATTTATAGAGTTTGGAGTCATGACATTATTGAGTGTTATTTTTACTATTCTTTTTGGAAGCATACCAACAAATTTTGATAGTCATATAACATTTTCTCTAATCTATTTGGGAGTTGTTGTAACCTTTATTGCATATTTTACTCAGATTGTAGCTCAAAAATTTACGCATCCTCTGAAAGTCGCTGTGATATTCTCATTAGAACCAGTTTTCGCAGGAATATTTAGTTTCATTTTTGCTTCAGAAATTTTAAATCTAATTAATTTACTTGGTGCAGGTTTGATATTCCTTGGAATGGTTATAGCTGAGATTAAAAAATAATCCGGAAACAGTGAACGAATGAAGTATAATATAAAAGTCAAATTACATGAGGATTTTTTGAAAGTTGATGGAAATAACATTTTAATTGGTCTGAGATCAAAACCAGAGAAAGGAGAGGCAAACAAAGAACTTATTAAAAAATTAGCTGAACATTTTGATGTGCATTCTTCTCGTGTAAGAATTTTATCTGGTTTTAAGTCAAAGAACAAAATAGTGGAAATCCTATAATTTTATAAGTTAAACTTTGATATATCCATTTAAGCAGGGGTTGCCAAGTCTGGTCAAAGGCACAGGCCTTAGGAGCCTGTCCGTTAGTCGGTTCATGAGTTCAAATCTCATCCCCTGCATTTTTTGAATGTTTTATATCACTGTTTCTTCAAAAATTATAACCATGGAAAAAGAGATGATTTTACTTATTCTTTGTGGAATCGTTTATGGGACAGTCGCTCCTGCAGCACAATTTCTATCAAATTTTGGTTTATCTTCTTATGAAATAGCATTGTCGACAACAATTATCCCAACTATTGTATTTTTTGTTTTAATAATTTTCAACAAAAATTTCATTCAAAGAAAAGATATCAGATTCTTCTTACTTTTTGGTTTTTTGAATACTCTCCTAGAGTTAGTTTGGTTGGGCAGTATATCTGTAGGAACACCTATCTCGATTTTTACTTTATTACTCTACACCCAACCTTTTTGGACTATTATTTTTGGCAAAATGTTCTTTAACGAAAATATAACTCGAGTAAAAATAATTTCATTGATTTTCGTTATGCTCGGTGTTTTAATTTTAGTTTCGCCATGGAATATTGAAAGTAAATTAAATATGAGTGGAATTATATTAGCCGGGGTAAGCGGTTTATTTTATTCTTTATTTTTGATTATAAGTAAAGAATCAACAAATAGAAAAATTCATTATACTACATTTCTCTTTGGTTTATCTATTTTTACGATGTTTTGGTTATTATTGATACAACCGTTCTATAAGACAATAATAAAAAATGATGTTTTAACTAGATTAGATGTGAACATATTTTTGAACAATTTATTGGAAATAATTCCAGCCAGTATCATCATTAAAATATTACCTGTAATTTTGTTGTATAAAGGTATCTCTAAAATTAAAATTTCAACCGCAGGAATAGTATTGTTGATAGAACCTATAATTGCTACTATTATAGCATATTTTCTCTTTAATCAGCCAATAACAGAATATGTAATAATTGGAGGTTTTCTAATACTTTTTTCAAACTATCTTGTGATAAGAAAAAATGAATCATAATGTTTTTGTAAGAGAAAGAATAATGAAACTTACCACAGTCAAGAATAACGAAGTCAAATAAAATCCTGATCCTACACCCATACCAATAGATGCTATTATCCAGAGTGAAGCTGCAGTAGTAAGACCTGAAATCTTATTTTTATCTTTGAATATCGTTCCTGCTCCTATAAACCCTATACCAGTTACGATTTGGCCAATCATTCTTGTTGGATCATCAGGTGATAATATCAATCCCATATCTGTTATAAAATTTGCCCCCATACAAACAAGCATATGTGTCCTTATACCGGCTGGTTTATTCAGTTTTTCTCTCGTATAACCAATTATTAGGCCAAAAAAGGCTGATAAAATCAATTTTAATATAATTTGAAATTCTTCTTCTAAAAGCATAATACCATCTTTCATTTATGATTAAATAAATTTACAAAAAATGATTCTGATATTTATTTAAACTTCTGAACAAGACATAATTTAGGTGGTTTAATCTGGTAAAGAAACAAGGTTTCCCGTCTATTGGAGAAATTGTAATGTGTACAGTCACTAATATGACTCCTTATTCTGCTCTCTGTAAATTAGAAGAATATCCTGGAAAAGAAGGGCTGCTTCATATTTCAGAAATCTCTGGAAAATGGGTCAGAGATATAAGAAAATTTATCAAACCAAACAAGAGTTACATAGTCAGAGTCTTGAGAGTAGATGAACAGAATGGGCATATAGCATTAAGTTTGAAAAGAGTGGCTAAGATAGATAGAACAAGAAAAATGCAGGAATACAATTATGAGAAAAAAGCAGAGAAAATATTAATGAAGTTAGCAAGGAGAGAAAAAATATCCTTAGAAAAGGCATACGAATTGATCGGTTATGATCTACAAGAAGAATTCAATGATATGTTTGAAGCATTTAAACTAGCTGCAGAATCACCAGATACACTCATTAAAAGAGGGATAGACAAAAAATGGGCAGAAATCATTCATGAAGTTGCAAAAGAAGCCATTCAAAAAAAGAAAATAAAAATAAAGGTAGAATTAGACTTGAAATTTTACACAGGAGATGGGGTTGATAGAATAAAAGAATTTCTGAATAACCTAACTAATAAATATGGAATAAACGTAAAGTATATTAGTGCTCCAAAATACAGCGTTGAGGTAGAGAGCTATAATCCAAAGTTAGCACAAAAAGAATTGGTAAAACAGTTGACCAATGAGATTGCAAACATAAAAGATGGTGAAGCTAAATTTAAGATTGTGGGGGAGAAAGAATGATTGAAACAAAAATTAGAGTTCATAAGGATATGCCTAAGTTAAAAGATCCTATATTTATCGAAGGTTTACCTGGAGTTGGGAATGTTGGCAGGATAGCTGCTGGTTATCTCGCTGAACAATTGAAAGCTGAGGAGTTTGCCGAATTGTTTTCACCCCATTTCCTACCATTTGTCCTGTTGCATCAAAGTTCAGAGGTTCATGTTCTTAAGAATGAATTCTTTTTCTGGAAAGCTAAGAAAAAAGACCAAAGAGATTTAGTAATACTAATTGGAGATAGTCAGAGTATTGATCCTATAGGACATTATGAGATCGTTGAGACTACATTAGATTTTCTAGAAAAATTGAATGTGAAGGATATAATAACTATAGCAGGTTTAAACGTGGGAAAAATGGATAAAGACCCTAAAGTTATAGGTGCAGTGAGTGACGTTGATCTTATTAAAAAATACAAAAATTATGGTATAGATTTTGCTGCTGGTAGTAAAGTGGGTACAATAGTAGGTGCATCTGGTTTGTTCTTGGGTTTAGGAAAATATAGAGGCATGAAAGGCCTTTGTTTGCTTGGTGAAACAACAGGATTCCCGATAATTCCAGATCCAAAAAGTGCTGAAGTCGTTTTGAAGGCATTGACAAAAATACTCAACGTGAAGATAGACATGGATAAGATAGAAGACAAAGTAAAAGAAATGGAAAATTTCATGAAGAAGATAGAAAAAGTTCAAAGCAGAGCTATGAGACAATTGGTATCACAACAGATGCAAGGACCTTCTGATGAAAAAGAAGAGGAATTGAGGTACATAGGATAAACTTAAGAATTTTCGTTTTAATAAAGTGAGTTCATGACAGAGGAATTGTTAATCCCGAAACAGGAATATTTGTCTGCTGGTATACACATAGGAATGAAATCAAGGACAGCAGACATGAAAAAGTTCATCTATAAAGTGAGAGAGGATGGACTAGCAGTTTTAGACTTGAAAATACTTGATGAAAGAATAATGACAGGAGCAAAGTTTTTAGTCAATGCTAAAAAAATACTCGTTGTCGGCAGAAAATTGAACTCTCATACCCCGATTAAAAAATTCTGTGAGATTGTTGGTTATGATTATATCATCGGTAGGTTCATGCCTGGTACTTTGACTAACCCTAGTTATAAGAAATTTGTTGAACCTGACATAGTTTTATTGGCTGATCCATTATCAGATTATCAATCATTAAAAGAATCAGTTGACAGCAGGATACCTATTGTTGCCCTTTGTGATACTTTTAACGAGACCAGAAATATAGATTTTGTCATTCCATGCAACAATAAAGGTAAGAAATCTCTTGCTCTAGTCTACTGGTTGTTGGCCAGAGAAATACTAAAAAACCGGGGAGTAAAAGAATTCACGCATAAACTTGAAGATTTTGTGGGTGCAGAACCAGAAGAGGAAGAAAAATAACCTTTAAATATATCTTGTCCTAATTAAACTTGGAGTGAGTTGGTTAGATAGCTTCGCCTTTCCATCAAAAGAAAGGTGAGGAAGTTCCATCCATAGAGGGTCCGAAAGGAGACTGAGAAGTCTGTTTTCGATATCAGAAACGATACCACGCGAGTGGATGAAACGGATCGGAAACCCCAGTGAAATGCAAGCTGAAAAAGCGCTTAGACGGATGCTATCTGAAAACAAAAGATGGGCTAAAACCAACACACTCATTTTTAAATCTTCATGCGCTTAATTATTGAGTGATACTATGGCAAAAAAAGATAAATTTTCAATGCCAATGGGTATGGCAGGTATAACTAGGTATGGAGAAGGAAAATACGAAATAAAGATTAAACCGAAGTATATCATTGCTGGCTGCATCGCTGTTGTTGTAATGGAAGTTCTTTTAAAAATATTTGGCTAATTTTTATACCACCTCGTATGAGTTTTAACTTTAAACTTCGAATAAATAATTATGAAAAAATTCGAATTTGTTGATATCACGACTGCCGATACGGCTTTTGTTGCTTACGGGAAGAACTTGAACGAATTATTTGAAAATGCAGCTCGAGCAATGTTTGAAGTCATAATAAACACTGAACAGATAAAATCAAAAGTTAAGAGGAAGATAAAAGTAACAGGAAATGATTTACAATCTTTGATGTTTAACTGGCTCAACATTTTATTACTTTTTGTTGATTCAGATAATCTGGCATTTTCTTATTTCAAGATAAAAGTTAATGAGAAAAAATTTACTTTGAATGCTGTCTTTAAAGGAGAAGAGATTGACCCTAAAAAACATGAGACAAGGACTGCAGTAAAAGCCTGTACATACCATCAGATGAAGATTGAAAAAAATAAAATTTGGAAGGCTCAAGTTATCCTAGACATTTAAGATGATTTAATGAAAGTTGAAAAATGTCCTAATTGTGGTAACAAAAGTTTGAAATTTATTCTGAATGAATGGGTTTGTATGGAATGCGAATACCATAGTGATGAATCGAAAAAAGAAGTGAGAAAATCTTTTAGATGAAAAATCACTTTTTTCTCCTTTTGTCATAAACCCAGACTATAAGACAGGAAATTAAATACCAAAACACTAGGTCTACTAATAGAAAAGAATAATTTATATTGAAAGAGGATTCTGGTTTACATTCAAGTGGAGCCGTTGGAAAATCACAACCAACTACCCTATGTTCTATAGATGGAAATGGTATTATAAAATAAATTGTTACTTGTGTATCCCAACCACCCATAAGATGTTCTTGAAAAATTATAGTTATTAAAGAGACTAGCACTAATAAAATCAGTAATTTTCTCCAGTCTGGTTTCAAGAATTGTTTAAATATCATTTTTCTTACCTTTGTATTTGTTCCATATGAAGAATATTATTATAGAAATTACATACCAAAAAATAAAATCTATTAGTAATATTGTCCATTGAACATACCATTCATCGACTGGGCCGCCAAATCCACCTAATACATGGATGAGCCAAGGAAGAGGAAACCCATGCACAACTTGCTCAAGATCTGGAACAGCTTCACGCTCAGCACGTATTGTTGAAATCAAAGTTAACACAATTCCTATTACTAATATTTTCCAAAAATAGTTCGATATGAATTTACCAATTTTAGATTCGCCAAAAATATTAACTGCTATAGTTGAGATTACATAAGAAAGAATTAAAAAAATTATAGATATTGTGCCAATATACATTTCACAATTTCTTCTGTAGTTTTTATTACTTTGTTCGCAAACATTTTGAGGTTCATCCAATCTGCAAGCTATACCTCCAGCTCTACAAGAAGAAAAAAATGGTAAGACAAAAAAGAACATTAGTAAAAATATTAGTAAAAATATAGTGATTATTCCCTTAGTTGGTTTCATAAATTGCTTTGACTTCATAATTTAATTTAGGATTTTATTACACTTAAATAATTAGTTGATTATTTAGGGCATTAACCTTTAATCACACCTAAAGGCAATAGTTTCACAACACGTTTTCCAATCCCTGCTTCGTCACTCACTCTCGCTATTTCGTCTATATCTTTATAGACTTGAGGTGCCTCTTCAGCAATCACTTTCCAAGTAGCAGCCCTGACTAAAATACCTCTTTTCTCTAAATCGGTTTTCACTTGTTCTCCTCTCAAATTTCTTAAAGCACTCGATCTGGATTGAAGTCTTCCCGCACCATGCGCAGTAGAATAGAAAGTATCTTTTGCAGTCTCTGTACCCACGAGCAAATAACTTGAAGTTCCCATTGAACCTGGTAAAATTATTGCTTGTCCAACCTTCTGGTGAGACTTTGGAATTTCAGAACTTCCAGGAGGAAAAGCTCTGGTCGCACCTTTTCTATGCAAATAAACTTTTTTCTTCTCTCCATCTATCTCATGAGTCTCAATTTTTCCAATGTTATGTGCAACATCATAAACCACTTCCAAACCGATATCTTCAATTTTCATTCCTAAAATTTTTACAAAACTTTCTCTTATCCAATGCATGATTAAAGACCTGTTAGTCCAAGCATAGTTAGCTCCACAAGCCATAGCAGCAAAATAATCTTCACATTCTTTTGTTCCAGAAGGCGCATATACTAATTCTCTATCAGGAAGATTTCTTATTTCATTTCTGAATCTAGACTCTAAAATTCTTAGATAATCTGTGCAAACTTGATGTCCAAAACCTCTTGAACCTGTGTGAATCATCACTGTTATTTGTCCTGGTTTTTCAATCCCAAAAACTTTAGCAACTTCTGGTGAGAAAATTTTATCAACAGTTTGAATCTCAAGAAAATGATTTCCAGCACCTAAAGTTCCAAGTTGAGGACAACCTCTCTTTTTTGCTTCATTAGAAACTTTTTTTGAATCAGCACCTTTCATGCAACCATTCTCTTCCAAGAATTCCAAATCCTTTTCAGTTCCATAACCATTTTCAGCAGCCCATTTTGCACCATTGACTAGAACTTCATCCAACTCAGAAAAAGTCAACCTAACTTTACCTGTCTCTCCAACACCCGAAGGAACATTCTTGAAGATTGATTCTAACAATTCTCTTAATTTTGGTCTTATTTGATCGACTGTCAAATTAGTTCTGAGTAAACGAACACCACAGTTAATATCAAAACCGATTCCCCCAGGAGATAAACCACCGTTTTCAAAATCTAGTGCAGCAACACCACCGATTGGAAAACCATAACCAAAATGCATGTCAGGCAATGCTATACTATGCTTGTAAATTCCTGGTAAAAATGATACGTTAGCTGCTTGCTCTATGGCCCCTTCTTCAACATCTTTTAGAAGTTTTTCTGATAAGAAGAATAATGATGGAACTTTCATACCTGGTTTAGAATCTTTAGGTAATTCCCATCTGCATTTTCCGACATTCTTTAATCTTTCTTTCAGATTCATTTTACTCACATGTATAGATACAGGAAATTGTTATTTAAATTTACATTAAATCTTCTTCTTCTTTTGTTTTATCATTCCAAACTTTTCTAGGTTTTTCTTCTGGTTTTTCAGGATTTATAAGCAAAGAACGATTTCCTGTCTTTAGAGGAATTATATAATACTCTGAAATCTGGCTGTTTTCATCCTTCAAGTATATTTTTTTCTTGTTACTCTCCACTTGTTTGAACGTTTTAACATCCCTATAGTCATATATAACAAAATTTCCTCGAGAAATAAGATTTCTAACCTCTATATTACCTTTTTTATCTTTTGTTAGAACGGTTTCAGGATAATTTTCCATAGATCATATTAAAATCACAAATAATTTAAACCTTTAAAACGATGGGAATAGATAATAATTTAGAAGAAGGAAGGTGATTAATTGCCGGTATCAACAGCCCCGTATACAAGGAAGTACCAACACACAAAACAAAGAGGATCAGAAGCGACAGTAAGGTGTGACAAGTGCGGTAGAATTGTTCCCAGATGGAAGACTTTCATATCCTATAGAGGTTTCAGGATTAATGACCCAATTATACTAAAACAGATGGACAGGAGATACTTACACTTGATGAGAGAGAAACAGAGAGTATGTCCAAAATGTGCTAGGTTCTATCATATCGTTCAAAGGGGTAAATCTGTCAGAAAGAAACATATGTTTAAATGATCTAGATGGTTATCCCAAATATTAAAGAATTGAAGGGTATTTTATGGAGAAAAATGGTTCAACCTAAAGAACCACCAGAAGAAGAAATTTTACCCCAATTTCAGATAGAAAGCCCTAAAACCTTTGTAGAATTGCCAGTGGTGGATGACCTGAGTAAGGTCGATATAAAATATCCGCTGATACTACCTTTTGCCTATGCACACATAGTGTGGGATCAAAAAGAGAGACAGTTAAAGTATTTTTTAGAAGAACCAGAACTTTCTGATAAAGAAAGGAAATTTTTAGATAAAATTTCTACTACATTGATGGATCTTATAGAAGTTGGATTAACCTCTATTAAGTCAACTCCTCAAGCTATGGTCTACTTGGAAGAGCAGATTAAAAAAGTATTGAAAGAACTTTCAGTCCCAATAGCAGCGGATCAATATGTTAGGACTATGTATTATATCTTCAGAAATTATGTTGGGTTAAATAAAATAGAACCGCTTTTAAGGGATCCCTGGCTAGAAGACATCGGTTGTGATGGTGTAGGCATTCCTCTCTACGTGGTTCACAGAAGGTACGGTTCAATCAGAACTAATATAGTTTATGATAAAATTGAAACTTTACGTGAGTTCGTCATAAAATTATCTGAACGTTGTGGAAGATACGTGAGTTATGCTGAACCTATTCTCGATGGAACACTACCAGATGGAAGCAGGATTAATGCAACTCTAGCTGGCGATATAGCGACGAGAGGTCCAACATTTTCAATAAGAAAATTCGCTGAGAGACCTTTCTCACCAATTGACCAAATAGAATTGAATACAATCTCTTCTCTTGGTATGGCATATTTTTGGTATTTGGTAGAAAGTGGTATTTCATTAATGATAGCAGGTGGTGTAGCCACAGGAAAAACCAGTTTCTTGAACAGTATATCCATGTTCATACCTCCAGAAGCAAAGATACTCAGCATTGAAGATACAAGAGAACTCAGGATTCCACATGAACACTGGATACCGACTGTTACTCGTCTAGGTTTTGGTATCCCTATGCCCAACGGAGAAAAATACGGTGAAATAACACTGTTCGATTTATTAAAAGGATCATTCAGACAGAATCCAGATTATGTTATCGTCGGGGAAGTAAGAGGTAAAGAGGCATATGTAATGTTTCAGGGTATGTCTTCAGGTCATCCTTGTATGACTACATTTCATGCCGGATCTGTTGATACTGTTATCAAAAGATTGACGACACCACCTATAGAATTATCACCGAGTCTAGTAGAAAGTTTAGATGCCATAGCAGTGATGATTCACGCAAAGGAAAAAGGGAAATCTGCAAGGAGGATAAAAGAAATTGATGAAATAATATCAGTTAACCAAGAGACCGCTGATGCAGAATCTTATCGTTCGATAGAATGGAACCCAGGTGATGATTCTTTCGTCTTCAATAAAGACAGTTATCTACTACAAAAAATTACACGCAATAAAGGAACTACGGTTGAAGAAGCGATTGAAGAAATTTATAGAAGAAAGGCTGTTCTGGAATGGATGGTGAAGAGTAATATAAAGGATTACGTTGAAGTTTGTAAGGTTATCAACGACTACTACAAAAACCCTGAAAAGATAATGAAACAGATAGGTAATGTGCCTCCTGTAGAAGAACCGAAAAAAGTAGAAGAAAAAAAGGAACAAGTTGAGGTTAAAGAAGAAAAAAAAGAAACTAAACCTCAAAAAATATCTATATCTCAAATATTCGGTTACAAGATCATTTCAGAAAAATAAAATAGTAGGAAGACTAATTCTATTTTAGATGTTATCTCAATACAGAAAACTTGCATCGAGAATGTTTGATTGGTTGTCTGATAAGTATCCAGAAATACTAGAACCAGTTAAATTCACTCTTCCCAGATCAGGTATTATAGTATCACCCAAGAATTACGTCAGTACTATTTGTTTAACAGTATTAATAGGCTTTTTTGCAAGTCTGATAATAACATCCACTTTGGTTTTAACTGTTTTAAAAACGAACATTTTTCTGACGATATTATCCTTTATTTTTGTTCCAGTAATCACGAGTATGCTGATTTTAATTACTGGATTTTTCTATCCTTATGAAAGATTTTTATCGCGTAGAAGAAGCATTGAAACAAACTTACCATTTGCTATATGTCATATGGGGGCTATAGCCGCTTCAGGTATTTCTCCACAGGCTATTTTCAAATTACTCTCAGAATTCAAAGAATATGATGTTCTAGCAGAGGAGATGCTGAAGGTTGTCAGAAACATCGAAATTTTTGGTTTGGATCCGATGACTTCTTTAAAAGAAGTTTCCAAAAGAAGTCCGTCTGAAAAATTTAGGCAATTACTACAAGGTTTGGTCACTACAATAGATAGCGGTGGTGATCTAAGAACATACTTAAAGAATGCTGGTGAACAAGCTCTGTTCAGATGGAGAATAAAGAGAGAAAAATACTTGGATCAGTTGTCAACTTATGCTGAATTTTACACAGGTTTGTTGATTGCTGCACCTCTTTTCTTGATTTCATTATTCTCTGTCATGAATATGATTCAACCGGAATTAGGCGGTTTTGATATAGCACAACTCATGACCTTGAGTGTATATCTGTTAATACCGGCAATGAATGCAGGATTCCTTCTATTCTTGCATATGACACAGGTCGAGATGTAATGGGAAGATTAAAGACTATCACTATTGTTAATGGGATAATAGTAGCGGTAATAATATTATTCGATTTTTTATTCTTGAGAGAAATTTCCAACCTTTTTTCCCTTATTATAATTTTAGCTATCATAATGTTTGTTGTCCCTATCGCGCTGATTAAATACTATGAAGGATGGAAGGTCACATCCTTGGAGGATACTTTTTCTCCATTCATGCGTGATTTGGTTGAATCCGTGAGGTCTGGTATGGCTTTACCCCAAGCTATAGAGGTTATTGCTGATAATGATTATGGTAGTTTGAGTCCTTACATTAAAAGACTAAATGCACAGTTGAGCTGGGGAATACCTTTTGAAAATGCATTCTTAGCATTCTCTAGAAGCACAAAATCCAAGTTGATAGGAAGAATAGCATCAACTATAATTGAAAGTCATAGGTTCGGTGGAAACTTGACTGATATATTAGAGGCAATAAGTACAACGGCTGTAGAAACAGAAAGATTGAGGGAAGAAAGGAAACTATACATGAGTTCTCATATGATAACAGGTTACATAATTTTCTTTGTATTCTTAGTAGTCATTATCGGTTTAGAGAAATTCCTAGTACCATCGTTATCACAATCTTCCTCTGGAGGATTAATAGGAAATGCTGGTAAAGACATGTCAGCTGATTATAAAGCCATGTTCAGAAACCTTATTATTATACAAGGGTTTTTCGCAGGTTTGGTCATAGGTAAGATGTCTGAAGGTGCAGTGGCTAGTGGAATAAAGCATAGTCTAATCCTGATGATAGTAGGAATACTCATGTATGTTATGTCATCATTTCTTTAGTTTACCAGACTTCACTCACATCCCTAGAAGAGATTTCATCATAAACGTTTGAACAATTTGTTATAACCCGAATCGTATTGTAGTTGTTACTAATGTTCATTCCGAGTGCCTGTCTGTTAAAAGGTTTTCTTTCACTAGGTTCTATTTCCATGTTTAAATTCAATTTTTCTCTGGTAGCATTTGCATAAAAAATCTCGAAATTTATGTTACCCAAAGTAATTAGATCTGTGTTTTCTATAGTCCCACTCATGTTTCCAGCAGTTTTATTATATTTTACATTATCCAGGGCAATTCCACCATAGCTACAGGTTAATTTTTTCTCAGATTGCTCCTGTACTTCTTCAGTCGTAACCTTGGTAAAAGAAGTTATCCATCCGCTGAATAGGCTGGCTACTGCTATTGTAAAAGCAATTAATAGAACAGAAGCAACGAGGGGAGAAACACCCTTCATTGATTCACCCTATACCAACCTCAGAACTACTAAAATCTAGAAAAACTGTAGGACAATTTGTTTTAATTTTTCCACTAACAAAATCGGGACGGACACCCATAATAGGACTTAATTGTTTAATTTCATTCCCCTTTAATAAAAATTCCTTTAAAGGAACTGTATCCATACTGTTATCAGGGTAGAAAAGATACAAGTTTTCCAGTTTAATATCCACATTTCTCCTGTTATCTAGTCTCAAGAACAAGGTACCATTATTATAACTTGCAGAATGAAGCTTGAATTCTGCCCCATAACAGGTAGTTTCATCATTGACATTACTTGTCTCATTTAACTTTTTTGAAACGAATCCAGTGGTCCAGAAAGTAAGAATACCGGCTATAGTCATTGTTGCCGCTATTAATATCACGGATGCTACAATAGGGGACAATCCTTTTCTCATAATATGTAATTAAATATTCTCCATAATAAAACTTTTGCTAAATATAAAAAGTGTATACGTAATAATATTCATGAAAGGAATATCAAACTTTGTCAGTTACACGTTTACGATACTATTCGGTTTCACTATATTGATATTATTTTCTTCACTCATTTACAGTTTTTACGACCAAGTTCAAAAAACCAGCATAACTGCCAGTTTAAAACAAGTTTCAATACAGACTGCAGATGAAATAATTAAACTATACAATTTAGGAAAAGAATTCAAGGCAAATCCAACAAATTCAACTACAATAATCATCTCAAATATAAGCCTCAATTACCCCCAAAAAATTAGTGATAAGAATTATGAAATTGAACTATCGTCGTCTCCCGGCATATGGAATTCAATCATTAATTTTACTGTTAATGGGGAGAATGCCACAATAGTTAAAGAAACTGAATCTTCTTCCAAGATAATTGCCAGAACAACTCAAAGACCTTTTGTCACTTATGAGTATGATTTACCTAACTTGCCTATCATGTTACAAGGAAAATTCAGGTCAGGTGATAACGATATTTTAAAACATGTTAGGTACAATTATAATGGAACAATAGAAGACAGGATCATTCTAGGTGAATCTGATATAATAGTTGGAATAATAAGTATAAGGTAATAAATTTACTGTAAAAAAATAAATATCACTAATGAACTATATCGATTTTGCGATTGCATCCTCAATATTCATCATTTTTTTTGCGACAGCCCTAATGTTTTCGGCTAATTATTTTTCTAATCTATCTAGTCTAACAAAAACTTCAGAATTCAGGTCAATTTCAGAAAATTTTTTCAGGATTTTCTTTGAGAGTAAAGGAGTACCTGAAAATTGGGAAGATTACTCCAATACACCTGTTAAGATAGGTTTGGTAGAAGATTTGTATCTAATGTCTATATTAGTCAAAGAAACAAATGGTTCCAGTAGAACTAATGAACCAGTGACAGCACAGATAGTTTTTGATGAAAATTGTGAAAATAATTCTTGGAATAACAGTGTAAGAATGTATGATGACAATTGGAATCAAATAAATTTAGAAACATCAAATACAACTTTTTGCACTAACAGTCAATATTTGAATCAGACTAATATAACTTGGAATGTCAACATCTCTGCTAACCAAAATAAAAAATATTATTTGTATTATTCTCCTGATAATGGAATTACAAATCCTATTTATGCGACTTTAGTTTATAATACATCTAGTTGGATGCCAAGTGATGGAGATTCTTGGACTGAAACAACAACTGATTGGAGCAGATATGGTGGGACAAGTGGTACTGTCACTAACGATTCTGTGAATAAAATAAAAGGAAATAGGAGTGTAAATATTACTGGCACTTTTGATAATTCTAATAAGTTAGGATTACAATATGATTCCCCAGGTAATATTACTGGGATTTCTAGCGATTGGTATATTGATGTATGGGTATACGTGGATAATACTGCAGGTCTATCTTCTTTTTATATTACTTTATATCTGGATTTGTTAAGTAACACTAATAACGATATTTTACCTTATTTAAACAATTCAACTTGGTACCATTTTGTGAAACCTTTAGTTGATACTTCATGGAGCGGCGATTATAATATATCAAATGGTATAGATTATGTATCTTTCGTTATTTACAACAATACACAAGGTTTGACAAAAACCATCAAAGTCGATGGTTTACATTTCAAGAAAAAACCATTGGAAGTAAAAACTTTTCCTGAAGAAAAAATCACTGCCGTTTCTGGAACTAAATTTGATGCATTAAAAAATGTAAGTTATGATGATGTAAGAAAGACCGTAGGTGAAAATTACAAGTTCAGTCTAGGAGTCGGAAATGAAACTTACGGTGGAAATATCAACATGTCAGCTAATGTCGGTTGTTCCGAATATCCTAAGATTGTTGAAAATAAAAATGGATCAGTGAGTAAGACCATCGTAAAGATGTGTGTCTGGAAGTGAGATGATGAAAGGGTTATTGTTCACACTCGAGTCTTTCATAGCAGTATTGATGGTATTTTTCATAATCATTCTTCTATTTCGAAACCCACCAGTATCTTCAGATTATAAAATAATCAATTACAAGTTGAAAGCGTATGAAGGATTAGTGACACTTGACAAGACCGGTGAATTGAGAAAATACGTAGCTACTAACAATGTCACCGCAATCAACGAATCTTTAAATTCTTACATTCCTGGTTTTCTCAATCGGGTTGTTGTGATTTATGACGACAATAACAGTCTAACCGAAGAACCTTCATTGACTTATGCTAATGATTCAATATCAGTCAGTTATTTTTTATCTGGAGATTTCGATGATTACAAACCAAGAGAAGTAAGAGTTTTTATTTTTGGATCAGTTACATCATCATGGCTTTCTACAACAAATACAGCAGTTAACACAACTGCTGCTGGCGGCGAATACTCCTCCATTGCTATAGACAGTAACGACAAAGTCCACATATCAAATTTTGAAAGTGGAAATCGTAAACTTACTTATTGCAATAATACTCTTGGTACATGGAATTGCGCTGAACCCGATACAATGAGTAATGTCGGTAAATATACTTCCATTGCCATAGACTCAAACAATTTTGTCCACATCTCACATCAAAACTTTCCTTCAGCAGGAGAAGGTAATCTCAGATATTGTAACAATACTTTAGGTTATTGGACCTGCGCAACAGTAGATACAGGAGGTTGGCTCGGTTGGCATACTTCCATTGCTATAGACAGTAACGACAAAGTCCACATATCACACTGGAATGGTACTTCAGGCGGTTCTCATCTTCGTTACTGCAACAACACTCTCGGCTCATGGACCTGTACTAATGTTGATGGGTTTTATGGTGGGGAATTCTCATCCATTGCCATAGACTCAAACAATTTTGTCCACATCTCACACTATAATTGGGTAGGGAGTGGTCTCCGTTACTGCAACAACACTCTCGGCTCATGGACCTGCGCAACAGTAGCTCAATATACTATAGGTATATATTCCTCCATGGCCATAGATTCAAATAACAAAATCCACATCTCTTCTCTTAATATTTCTTCCCCTTCTTATCTCAATTACTGCAACAACACTCTCGGCTATTGGACATGCACAAATATAGGAAGTTCCGAGGGACATACATCTATCATTATCGACTCAAATAATAAACCTCATATATCTCATTATAGATCATATGTAGGCTACTCCGATGAAGGGTATATAAATGAAGGGTATATAGGATACTGCTATACCTACAACTTCTCCACTTGGAATTGTCAAAATGTGAGTTACATCGGTGAGCCATCAGAGACATATGATATTGGTTACGGAAGAAATATAGCAATAAAGAAAGGAAGGATTGCTACTTCAAATTCATTCTCCTCATCAATCCACATTAGTTATCCAAATGTTCCAACTTATGATTTAATGTACGCAAAAATTAGTAAATCATATTCTTATGGTAAATTATAAACTATCAAAGAACATAAAAATAAGTTCCCGGAGTCATATACATTACCTTGATGAGAAACAAAGGACAGATGTTCATAATTGCAGCTGTCATATTGATAGCTGTTTTAATAATCCTCAAGACAGGTGTGAACCTACCTGATATCATTCAAAGAAACAGAGAATTGGAAGGAAAGTTCGAACATGATTTTTTTGTAAACATCGTTGATAAATTGAAAAAAACAATTGATATATCATATCATCAACCTAGTAACATAACAAACAATGTTTATAATTTTGCTAACTTTACTAGAAAGAAGATGACTGAACGTTTACAAGATTTTCAATTTCTATATTTAAGTTGTATAACACCAGCATCTAGTGGAAGTGATATAATTAACATTTCAGTTATCAATCTATTGAATAAACCCGTTAATTTAACTATTCAGATAAACAGTTCTCCTACACAGTCTGATAATAAAGATAATATGATAGACAAAACTAAGTGGAATACTAATTTTACGATCACACAAGGAAATATTTACATTCTTACGGTTAGTTATAACGGAACTTATGAAGAAAACATCACAATAATAACAAAAGTCAACAGATCTGTCTATGTTGGTTTTTTTGATATAGTTTTGGCTGGTTCAGAAACGATATATAAAGATAAGTTCCAGAAGTCATATACATTACCTTGATGAGGAACAAAGCAATCAGCCCTTTCATCTCGGCAGCATTGATAATCCTTATAGGGATAACAGGTATATTCCTTACTTTAACTGTATTGAATCCAGCTGTTGATAAATCAAGAGATTCTGTTGTTATTAACGAAGCATTACAAAACTTAAAGATGATAGACGACACATTAAGGGAAGTTGCATCAGAGTCTCAAAATTCAAAAAGAACAATTTCGTTGAAAGTTACTGATGGTACCTACAAAATTGATCAAAACGTGAATTACATAAACTTCACTTATAATATGAAAACTGATTTGAACGTGACTGGACAAAAGGATGATATCAATATAGCACGTTCTGGGGACGATCTGAATCTTTTCATCGAGTATACCAACCTCCAATTACAAGGTTCTGACCATTTCACCAAAGGAGACAATACCTTAGTAATACTCCATAATGGAACTAACTCAACAAATAACTATCCGATAATATATGTTGGGAAATGAATTATAAATTAAATAAATTTAAAATAAATACAAAAATAAAATAATAATCATGGCTGTTTGGAAGAACATAAAATGTCCTGGTTGTGGAAAACCCAATGAAAGGGATGCATTGAAAACCAGAAAGGGCGTCTGTATTTATTGTGGTTTTAAGATTGTTTCTAACTTATCGATTTTTGTGAATAATGAAGTTAAACCTGTTATAGTTCATGCTTAAATATTCTTTCAATTCCTAAAATTGATAATATGTTATCTGAAGATGATGGAAAAAAGTTGGTAAAACTAGCAAGACAAACTGTTGAAGACAATCTTAAAAATAAAAAACCTGTTTTGAAAAAAACTGAATACAATAAAAAGAATGGAGTTTTCGTTTCCATACACAAGTATCCTGATCATGAACTCAGAGGTTGTATAGGTTATCCGTATCCAATTCTTGTGTTAGGTGAAGCATTGCAAAGAGCTTCTGTATCTGCTGCTTTTGAAGATCCTAGATTTCCACCATTGACAGAAGAAGAACTAGATAATGTAATATTTGAAATATCTGTCTTAACGGAACCAGAATTGATTGTCGTCAAAAATCCTAAAGAATATCTAAAAAAAATTGAGATAGGTAAGGATGGACTGATAGCCGAGTATGAATTTAATAAGGGTCTTCTATTGCCTCAGGTACCTTTAGAGTTTGAACCAAAATGGGATTCTGAGACTTTCTTATGTCAAACATGCGTTAAATGCGGTTTACTTCCAGATACATGGCTAGATCCTAAAATAAAAATCTATAAATTTCAGGCACAAATATTCAAAGAGAAAACACCTCGTGGTGAAATCATTCAAACATAGCCGAGAAGGCATCAGCAATTTTTTTATCTTCTTCTTTGTCATACTTTTCTGTATCGGTATAAACTATCTCAGGAGTTTCTATCTGTGGTGTTTCGCATTTAAAACATATCCATTTTCCATAACTTTTTTTCACACATCTTATACAACCAATAGTCCCACAATTTTCGCATTCTATTAACTCTGTTACCTTACTCTGACAACGTGGGCATACAAAATCCATCATATTATCTACATTATATTAGAAATCTGTAAATATCTTCTTTTTTATTCTATAGGTGTTAATTTTATTTCATAAAAACATAAGATAACATGGTGAGGAAATGGTGTTCGAAGGTCTTATTGGTCTAGGTATAGCATGTCTGTTAGCACCAGCAATAGCACAATTTGCAGGGACTAGAAAAAAAGCAGAGAGAGGATATAACTGGTTAGCGATTGGTGGACTAATGTTTATATTAGCGTCCGCTTTCGGAATTGAATTTTGGACGTTAGCCAAGTTAACAGAAATATCGGGATGGGGTTCACAGATTTTTCAGATAATCGGTTGGATCTTTGTTTTAGCTGGGGTACTATCAGCTTTGATTGAATCTTTCAGATGATAGTACTTTTTAATTTTTTTGTTTGAGTCCTTTTCTCCTTGTTTTACTAAACTATTTATATTCAGCATACACTTAATTCTAATTTAAAAATTAACCAAAAGGTGGATAATTATTGAACGTATGAGTTCATGGGTGGAAAATAATGTTGTTACTGGGAAATATACCCTTAATATTAATATCAATTCTAACTGGGCTTTTCTCTATTCTTATCGCATCCTATCTATTGTTAAATCTTAGAAAAACTAAAATTCGTTCTTCAAAAATGTCAGAAATTGCTGGTTATATTGCTATCGGTGTTAAAACTTATCTTTCAAGGCAAATAAAAACTATTCTTTTAGTTGCGCCATTTATAGCTATAGTGATTTATTTTTCTCTCGGTCCTTGGGTTGCCCTAACTTTTATATTTGGTTTTTTCACTTCTCTAATAACAATTTTTCTTGGCATGAGTGCTGCAGTCAAAGCTAATGTTAAAACTGCTGAAGATGCAATCAAGTCACCAAAAAAAGCATTTCATACTGCTCTCTTTGGTGGTTCAATCATGGGTTTTTCTATAACAGGTTTTAGTATTTTAGTTTTGTCAATCCTCTATATAATTTTCAAAAATCCTGAACCTCTTGTAGGATTTGGGTTTGGTGCCAGTTTAGCTGCTTTATTTGCCCAAATTGGCGGTGGGATTTATACAAAGTCTGCAGACATAGGTGCAGACATAGTTGGCAAAATTGAAAAAAATATTCCTGAGGATGACCCTAGAAACCCAGCGGTCATAGCTGATTTAGTTGGTGATAATGTTGGTGATTGTGCTGGTAGAGGTTCCGATTTATTCGAAAGTTTTTCTGATGATATTATCACAGGATTGTTAGTTTCTCTTGTTTTTCTTCAGAAATATGGTCCTAAGGTTCTATTTTTTCCCTTCCTCCTGCAATCAGTAGGACTTATCTCTTCTGTTATTGGTATATTTTCAATTAAAATATTGAAAAATAAAAAACCAGAATCTTCTTTTAATATAGGAATGATTATAACAACGATTATTGCAGTCATGGGTTCTTTTTTAATCGCTAAATATTTACTAAATGATTTTAGTATTTTCATAGCAATTAGTCTTGGTATTTTAGTCACACTCGTTTCTTCGTTTGTTACAAAATATTATGCAGGAACAAACAGTAAAGCAGTTAAAAAAATTGCTGATGCTTCAAAAAGAGGAGTATCGTTGAATATAATTACTGGAATTTCTTATGGATTGATGAGTCCACTTGCTTCAATATTAATGATTGCAATCGCCGTTAGTGTAGCTTTTATCTATTCTGGGTTTTCTCTTTTAGCGATAGTTGCTGTTAATATTGGTACAGACCTTTTAATCGGATATATTATGACTGCTGATGCTTTTGGGCCAATCACAGATAACGCCTCAGGAATTGCAGAAATGGCAGGAGAAAGTAAAAAAGTAGTTAGATCTCTTTCTTGCCTCGACTCAGTTGGTAATACAATGAAGGCCATAACGAAATCTTATGCAATGTCTTCGGGAACTGTTACCTCTTTTGTTTTAATCTTAACATTTTTTGCTGTTGTAGGATTAAAAACTATTGATGTTTCAAACCCATTTTATTTAGCCTTTATACTTTTAGGAATTTCACTGCCATATTTAATTTCTTCTTTGGTAATCGGTTCAACTGCCAAAACAGCTTTAAAAGTTGTTGATGAAGTTAGGAGACAATTTAAAACAATTAAGGGAATAATGAGCGGGAAGGCTAAACCTGATTATGCTGCCTGTATTGACATTACAACAAAAAATTCACTAAGAGAGATGTTTTTACCAGGGATTATTAGTATTGTTGTTCCTGTATTTGTCGGTGTTATATTCGGACCTTGGGCTCTTGGGTCATTGCTAATAGGAGCAGTTGCAGGAACAGCATTATTGGGTCCATTTTTCAACAACACTGGGACAGCCTTTGATAATGCTAAAAAATTAATTGAAAAAAAACAAAATAATGGAAGTTTTGAACATCAAGCAGCTGTAGAAGCGGATACTGTTGGTGATCCTCTCAAGGATGTAGCTGGGCCATCACTTTTGATTTTCATGAAGCTAATAGGAATGGTATCACTTTTGATTGCGATGATGCTTCATTTTTCTTTATTATAATGTAAAAATTGCAGGGGCAGAGATTCGAACTCTGGAACCCACTAAGGGACAAGATTTCTTATATCATCTTTATATCAATACTCAATGATTACTTGAGTCTTGCGCCTTTAACCGCTTGGCTATAGGGACTTGGTTTTAACAAGTTACCCCTGCTATCCCCTGCACTAATATAAAGAGAAAAAGAAATTTTTTAACTTATCGATTGCAGTTCTGACTTGAGACTGTCGATTTGTTTTTTAAGGTCAGTCACTACACCATCCAGACCTTCTGTCTCATAAATTGGTGGTGGGAAATCTTCTTCAAACCCTTGTGGTCTTAAAAAATCAGAGTCTAGCGTAACTATTTTTTTATCAATTTTACTTACAGCAGCTTCCATCAATCTTCTGTTTTCATCCCTTAAACCTTCGATTTCTTTCTGAAGTACTAAAGCATTTTTTATCATGATGACTGTTGTCTTAAGGTCATTTATAGTATTCAACACAGATTTGTACTTGTCTATCTTAACGTACAAAGGTGCGAATGTGGGGGTTTTCTCTTCCACAGGTGTTATTTCTGATTTTTGAACTTCTGGTACAGGAATAGCTTTTTTTTCTATAGTTTCTTCTAAATTATTTTCCCTTCCTATACTTTGTAGGATTTCTGGTATTTTCTCTTCGCTCGGTATTTCCATTGTTTCTTCAGGAGTTTTTCTATTCATAACAAGATTTTTAATTTCTTCGACATCTTCTTCCTTTTTCTTCCTGAAAAATATCATCAAATGCACCTAATAAATTTTTGATTTTTTTTATAATTAAAGTTATGTTTTATTAAAGATAAATTGCGGCCGGCGGGATTTGAACCCGCGTCGCAAGCTTTTTGCACTCGAGTATGGCAAGCTCGTATCATAACCAGGCTAGACTACAGCCGCTTATTCGAAGATATTTCCAAAGCCAGACATCGCTGATTCTTCTTCTTCCTTTATTTTCTTTATGATTCCTTCTTCTTCCTTTTTGTTAGTAATTTCTGCTGAGTCTTTTGTCAATTCTTTTGCTTTTTTACAAGCTTCCTCTAATCCGGAAATGTAGCAGAAATATTCATTACCGTTGAAGCCTAGACTTTTTGCTTCTTTGAAAATCAAGCTAGCTCTTGAAATAGTATCATCTTTTAATAGAATGTCCTTGACTTTCTGTAAGTTTTCTTTTTTAATCTTCAGTACTATTTCCATATTTTATCACGTCCTTTATTTTTAACATTCTATGCATTTACTTTTTTAATACTTTTCTTTTAAGCCCCGAAAGAGATATAGTATAATAGTGAACTTTTTAGGGCTTTTATTATTATATAGATAATTTTTTATTCTGAGAAGAGAAATATTAAATTATGAGTTGGAAAGAATTCTTAAAACCTGACCTTTTTACATTTATTCTACTAATGGCTTTATTATCGTTAATATTAGGGACATTAACAGAACTTTTATTCCAAATGTATTCATTTAATTATAATATTTTAAGCAGTCTGTTTTTGATACTTTACATTATCGCTTTTATTGGAATCACATTAAGAAAGACATTTGGTAGCATTATAGTTATAATAACAAGTGTCATCGATATCATAACATCCATGTTCCTATCTCCTTATAATAGTCCTATGAGTCAGATGGAGAGTATTGTTTTTCATTTAATACTGATACTTTTTGGATTTTATGATTATAAAAAAATAAAATCGTCTATTATAAAGTCATGGATTTTTGTTTTAATCTTTATAATATTAGTTATCCTTTTGTTTTTCTTCTCAGGTGCAGGAAATTAAGTATCCTAATAACTCTCAGAATCAGATAAATTTTCTACAAAATAGAACAAAGTTTTCTACTAAATAGTTAGCCCCGAAAGGGATTTGAACCCCTGACCTACTGCTTACGAGGCAATCGCTCTACCAATTTCTCCTGATTTTAAATCAGTCTGAGCTATCGGGGCTAAATACATTTTATCTTTAGTATTTCAGAGTAAAATCTTTTAATTTTGATATTGAAACAAGTTTATTACTAAATTCTCCCATATATATATAATGCACGAAGCAATGTTGTGGTTGAAAGAAGGAAATAAGATCAGATGTGAACTATGTGCAAGACGATGTCTCATACCTGAAGATAAGGAAGGATTTTGTAGAGTTAGAGAAAACAAAAAAGGTACATTATTCACAAAAAACTATGGAAAAATAGTTTCCATTGATGTTGATCCAATCGAGAAAAAACCTTTGTATCATTTTTATCCAGGGGCATCAACACTTTCAATATCTTCTGTTGGTTGCAATTTCAAATGTAAATTCTGTATAAATTGTGACATAAGTCAAACAGATAAAATTACTGGAAAGACTTATTCGCCAGATGATATCATTAAGATTGCAAATGACAAAGGCATCAAGATAATTGCATATACTTATACAGAACCAACGATATTTTTTGAATTTGCCTATAGAACATCAAGACTTGCTAAAAGATATAATATAAAAAACGTATTTGTGACCAATGGTTACATAACATCCGAAGCAATAAAAAAAATAGGCAAATACTTGGATGCTGTCACTGTTGATTTTAAAGCTTCTGGTAATTCAGAATTCTATAAAAAATACATGTCAGTTCCTGATGTTCAACCAATATTTAATGCGTTGAAACATTTCAACAAACATAGAGTTTTCATAGAAATATCAAATTTGATAATTCCTGGAATAGGGGATAGTTCCGAAGATAACCATAAATTGGTAGAATGGATAATAGACAATCTTGATTCCAGTATTCCTTATCATCTTCTTGGTTTTACACCATGCTATCAAATGAACGATATTATTCCTACCTCTTTGGATGTACTAGAAAGATTTGCGGCTGATGCAAAACAAGTAGGCTTAAGATATCCTTATGTTGGAAATATATGGGGCAGCAAATTTGAGAACACTTACTGTTACAATTGCGGGCAGGCTGTCATAGAAAGAACAGGAACTTTTATAAATGGAATGAATCTTGAGGGTAACAGATGCCCTAATTGTGGGTTCGCCATAAATATAATAAAGGATTAATTTGTTTGCTTTCCTAAAATAATACTATGAAACGTTTCATTATCGCTACATTTTTTATACTTTTTTTATTCCAAGTAGTGTCAGCACAAACAATGCGTCAGTTAGACATAACTATCGACAATAGATTAGATGGCTTTAGCTACATTAATATTTCATTTAGATTCACCGAAGAAATTAAAAAGATTGATTTTCCCTTTCCAGGCAAAATCAGTGATTTGAATTTTGAAAAAGGAAAATGTGAAGTAAGAAAAGAATTAACAACAATACTTCACTGTGAGCCCCCTTCACCTTATGTTGTTGGTGAAACAACTGTTTATGTATGGTTCAAAGGAACAGAACTAACACAAAGAGAAGAAAACATAACTCATTTTTCTTTTGACATACCAATACTGTGGGATACTGATAAAATCTCAGTGACCGCGAAACTACCTGATGGCATGTTTTTATCAGATAGAGTTTTGTTACCAATATCGCCTTCTGGTGCTGATAAGATAATTGAAGGAAAAAGAATTATTGCTTCGTGGTCTTTTTTAAATAAAAAACCTGGTGATGTAATTCCAATAAGAATGTATTACGAGTCTTTATTCCCTCAACCATTAACGGAACATTTCGATTATAGATTTTTAATTCTCCCAATTTTTGTATTGATTGTAGGACTTGTTTTGATATACAAAAAATTACCAAAGAAAACAGAACTAGTTTTATCAGTATTAAATGAAGGTGAAAGGATGATTGTTGATATAATAAAAAAAGAAGGCAAAGAAAGAGTAGATCAAAGAAAGATTGTAGATGCGTCAGGTTTTTCAAAAGCTAAGGTTAGTAGAATAATACAGGGACTACAAGGAAGAGGGGTTTTAGATGTTGAAAGAACGGGAAGAAAGAACAGAGTAAGTCTAAAAAAAATTATCTTTAAAGAGTAATTTTTTCATGAAACATATAATTTTTTAAAAAGGTTTTATTTCCTTTCTTTTTCCATAAAAAGCTTTATTTTGTTCGATGAAACAATTAATAGATATATTTTCTAATATTTCAACAAAAATAACATAATTCCAAATAATCATTGAAACAATTAAGACTGTTTCAAGGAACATATATATATCCACCAAGAGAAGTTCTATTACGATACTTAAAACTATGAACCACCGATTCAATATGACGTGGTAAATATAAGGAGGAAAAAAATATGAAAGAAAAAATAATTGCCTTAACATTAATGGCAATTATGGCAGCAATGAACATTATTCCAGTGTTAGCAGCAACAAACAATTTAGGTACATACCCAGCACCTTTCTGTGCCGGTGGTGTCTGTAACTTTTACACAATTTACGGATCCAGTGCCAAGGCTGATGACTTGGTTGGTGGATCTGATGTAACAGCTAGATTAGCTGCTGAAAATTATGTATTAGTTTCCACTACAGGTGGAACTACAGCATCCGTCGCAGGTGAAGGTGCAAGGTTAGACACAGCAAGTAACAGAGTTTTATTGGGTGACGCATTAAACAATGCAAAACAAACTATAACATCCACTGACTTACCTACTCTATTAGCGAGTGGTGAAGTAACAGATGACAATGGTAACACGTATGCTTACACACAAGACTTTACAATAGATAATGCAGCTACAATTACATACGGTACAAGTGGTGGTGATTTGAAAGATCCACAGATCTTGATAACCCTACCAAGCACAGTAACCAGTTCTAACTATGTATATAGTACAAGAGTCACTTTCTCCAAGTTATTGAACATTTCCGACTCGTCAGTTACAGATAATACTATAACCTTGTTCGGAAATCAATACACTATTGGATCAAGCTCTGCATTTACAGCATCTTCCAAAAAGTTGGTGGTGTATGGTGGAGCTAACACGGTGACCTTGCAAGATGGTCAGGAACAAGATGTTACAATTGGTGAAACAACATACAAGGTTAAAAGTGATGGTGCAAACAGTGTAACCACAGCAGTTATCGAAGTTAACGGTGTTTCAAAATCCGTTACACAGGGATCCACTTATAAGATAAGTGGTTTGGATGTCTATGTATCCAATGTCTATTATTACTCTAAAGAAAGCGCAGTAAGCTCAGTACAATTGAGTCTGGGTTCACAGAAATTGACATTAGAAGACGGACAAGAAGTTTTGTTCGGTACAAGTGATTATGTAGACAACACATTAGTATCTCTAACAGGATCAAATGGACAAGGCTTGAGTAAGATCGAAGTTTTCATCTCAGCATTGGACTCAGAAAATGATAATATAAATGTAGGATTATCTTTCGCAGATCCAATCTGGAAAACATTCAATCTAAACTTTGCAAGCACAACTCCTGCTTTAGATGATACAAACAGTGATTCGATTGTTATGAGTTACAGTGGAGATAGAACAATGACACTCAGTTTCACAGACTATCTAAAGAATGCTGCAAACATAGAGTTTGCATACAACAACGTATCTGCTTTGACATCGACACCAACCATCTACTTACAGGATAGTAATCAATATCCAATAGTAGTAAAGGAAGGTAACCCAGTTTATTACAAGTGGTATGTTGTAGTTGATCAGGGAGACGAAACACATCTCTTGCAGTTGACTAGCTTACCTGATGGTACAGTGTCAAGTCAAGATACCGTAAAGTTCAAGGATGTGATAACAGGAACACTATATGAGAAGACAATCGCACCAACAACAGACTGTGACAATGGTGGATGTAATGAATCTATGCAAATAGGTAGTCAAACCTATTATGTCAGAGTACTCAACGCATCTACAAAAGCAGCTGGTAGCGTACAAGTAACATGGGATGATACAAACCAATACACAGGATGTGCAGCAGATACAGGTGCAGGTTATGGTATAACCGGTTACGTGAAATTGTTCCCAGCCTTAAAGGCAAAGAGCGGTGAATACGTATACTTGGTAAACAACTATTCAGCATTCGCGACAAACGTTACTTTGTGTCTACCAGGAAACAAAGTCTACGCAATTGATACAACAGCGGCTTCTAACACATTCTCAAGTACAGGAGCGCAATTCAGTTTCAGTTGGAACCTAGGTACTGGTGTTGTAGCAATGGGACCATTAAACCAATCAAAAGCAGGTGTTGCAATACTCGAGAATAAACAAGCTGATGGTAGTACAAAGGGTGTTGTTTATATGCCAATAACTTATGTTGGTTCAACATCCAAGAAGATTGCTGTATCAACGCCAACTTTCAGTGATACAACAAGTGGATTAGCTAGCTTTGTCGCCTTGGGTAGTAACTCTTATGTGTCAAAAGCTTACGATGTATATGGTACACTAGTAACTTATGATACAACAGGAGATCAAGGAAAGATAACGGCACTAGTCCCAGTTGACCAAATATACAGTAACATATTCTTCTTGCTAGATACTGCTAAAGTAACGACATCTACTACCGGAGGAAACACAGTTAAACAAGTAGTACCAATAAGCGACTCTGTATCTAAATTAGATTCAGATATATCCGATCCTACTACCGTGAAGAAAAACATGGTACTCATCGGAGGTTCTTGTGCTAACTCACTAGTACAGAAATTGGTTGATAGCGGTAAGCTAGACGCCAAGTATACATGTGCTGGTGGAACACCGGGAGCTGGATGGGAGACAGGTAAAGGATACATATTCTATGTTGTTGATGCATTCGCAACAGGATATGACGCTATAATATTAGCTGGTACTAACGCAATAGACACAAGAAACGCATGCTCTGTCATGCAAAAGTATGACAACACTGATATCGCTGCCAAATTGTCTGTCCAAACAAAGGTTGCTGTAACGGCCGTATCTGGTGCAGGCATAACTGTCTTAGCATAGATACAAACCTTTGGTTGAAAATATTGCCGTTCTTTTTTTCTTTTCTTTTTGTTTTGAATCCTATGATTTTTTGTATATGATTACTCTTTCTTTATCAAATTCTGAGAACGATTTTACTTTTTCAAATTTTGTCGTGTTTAATTCTTTCTGAAGATAATTAGGATTTCCTTCCTCCATAGTATCAATGAACACAAAAGTTATATTGTATTTTTGGAAAAAGTTGTAAAAATCTTTCTTTTCTTCAGGCGGTCTGATTGAAATTCTGTCAGCGTAATAACTCAAGTAAGGGTAGGATTCAGACATGATGTATTCATTAGAACTTGTCAAATTTTTTATAAAAAAAGATCCTTCTTTTAATGGATCAAATTCAACTTTTTCTTGATTAACAAGCGTAAACCCAAAATAAAAACTTATGATTACTAAAAATGCAATTAAAATGAAACCACTGAAATTAATTTTTTTGAAAGTATTTTGAAATCCATAAGCAGATATACAACTAAAAACTGGTAAAAAAACTATCATATACCTGAGTTCTTTATGTTGAATCAAGGAGAAAATAATGAAAGGCAAAACACTTGCAATTAAAATCAATAAATTATTACTGTTGAATTTTTTAATCGAATAGTAGAGACCGATTGGTATGAAAATAAAAATCAAACCAAATATTTGCCATGAATTAACTAAGAAAAAATAAAAAGGTTCGTTCTTTGTTAGTGGAAGATAAATATCAGCATTCTCAAAAATACCACCTATGGGGTTGCCATAATAGAATATGTTTATCATTATCCAAGGTGTCAATGTCAAAAAAAGAATGACTAAACTCAAGTAGAATTTTTTCTCTTTCATTATGTATACTTTTTTCCTTAAAAAAATGTAAAGGATGTAGAAAATTAAAAGAAAAAAACCAAAATACTTTGTTAAGATACTTATGCCAGTTAGAAAAGACGAAATGTAAATGAACTTTCTGTTTTTTTCGATACCGATATAAAATGTTGCCAAAGCTAATGAAGAGAATGTGATGAAAATTGTTTCTGCTAAAATCTTCTGGCTAAAGAAAATATAAAGAGGAGAAGAAGATAAGAAAAGGGCCGCCAATAAACCATTTTTTTCATCATAAAGTTTTTTACCAAGATAGTATGTCCCTAAGATACCAAGAATACTTAAAATTTCAACGAATATTCTTATTAAAATTTCCCCATCAAAAATAAAGCCTGAAGTCACTATCAAAGGAAATACAATTGGTCTAAAAACATCTCTTTTTGGAGGAATACCGTAACTCCCTTTCAGTATACTTTTTCCTAATGCTAGGTATACTACTTCATCCCACCACAATCTTCTCTCAATTCCTAAAAAATAGATTCCGATTAAGATGTTTATGATAATCAGTAAAACTAAAACCAATTTATTTTTTTTCAAATCAAACACTCATTTATTAGTAATTATTTTTTTGAAATGATTTCTCTCATTCCTGTCAAATTTTGATATCCAGAATATAATTTATCATTGATAATAAATGATGGAACTTTTGTTACATTCCAAACGTTTATTATGACTTTGACTATCGATTCATTAAGGTTATAATCAACGATGAATGCTGAGAAATTTGGTTTTTCTTTTTTTATACTGTCTAGAACATAACTCTCTTCTATACACTTATCACAATCTTTGGAATAGAAATATAATGCGGGTATAATATCTTCACCACATTTTTCTTTAATATTCAAGGATAGCAACCATACTCTAATTGAGAGTAATGTATAATCTCTTTTAAGTTGAATGTAATCGGGTTGGATTTCACTGTATTTCTCATAAACTTCCAATTTACTCGGTAACTTTGACCAGAAGTATGCAAGTTTATCATGCATTTCATTTATGAGTGAAACACGAATTTTACAGTTTAAGTCGCCTTGATAAGTAGTTAGATACAATTGTTCAAGTTGTACATTCTCAAGGTTCTGTTTGTAAACAAAAAATTCTTCTTTTACTTTTTTCAATTCTTCTTGTGTTTTTGACAGAACCTTTTCTTGGATTAAGTAACCAGTTAATACACCTAAAAAATAAAGAATAAGAGTGGTTATACTTGCAATCAAAAACAATTTTTTCTTTTTCATTTTCTCATCCAAATTCGTGAATGATATCGATTAATATTCATTTATTATAAAAATAAACATGTTACGGTTAGTTGAATCAATAGCAATAATACCAACTTTTTTCCTTTTAATCGTAGTTTTATCGCAATATTTAGTTCTAATTTTTAAACCCAAGAAAAAGATTATCGGAAATTCTAAACCTTCTGTATCAATCCTAATCCCTGCTCACAATGAAGGTGCCTATTTAAGAAAAACGATTGAATCAATCTTGAACTCAGATTATAATGGGAAGAAAGAAATCATAGTCATCGATGATGGTTCTGTTGATGATACACCAAGAATTATCAGAGAATTCAAGAAAAAACGATTGATAAAATCTATTCGGACGAATCATATAGGTAAATCTAATGCGATGAATAGAGGATTAAAGTTAGCAAAGAATGAGATCATCGTAACTGTTGATGGCGATACTATAATCGAGAAAGGATCTTTGGATAAACTATTAGCACCTTTCTCAGATAAAAAAGTAGCTGCTACCACAGGTGCAATTAAAGTCGTGAATTCAAGGAGATTAATCACATGGTTTCAGAGAGTTGAGTATCTCTATTTTTCATTCTATAAGAGTTTATGCGATAGGTTAGACGGAATAATCTGGGTTTCAGGAACTCTTAGTGCCATAAGAAAAAAATGTTTAAAAGATGAGAAGGGGTTTAATCCTAGAGTCCTCTTAGAGGATATGGATCTGGCATTGAAACTGATAAAAAAGGGGTATAAAATCCATTACATCTCAGATGCGATCGCTCTTACTCATGCTCCTGAAAAAATTAAGGATCTAGCAAGGCAAAGATTCAGATGGTTACGAGGTGGAATACAGATGATGAAACAACATTTTGATATGTACTTCAACAAAAAATACTTTGGTTCAGGGTTTTTCTCTTTACCCTTAATGTCATATTGGTATTTTCATTCACTGATAACGGGAATCTTGATATTTTTACAAGTAATTCTTGGTTACTATAACTACTTTTATGTTTATGGTAACATCCTTTCATTCAATGTTTTAACATATTTCTTCAACTGGTTTTCTGTTTTTGGAATAATCAACCTAACATATCAAACAGTCATAGGTAATTTTCCGTTAACTTTGTTAAATTTTTTGAACATAATAGTTGTCGCATTAAACTATGCTATCTATTTCTATTCCATCAAGTGGTTCAAGGAAAAACTTACACTGAAAGACTTATTCGCATTCATTTTTATGTTCCCATACTGGGTATTTTTGATGATAATTCAAATCTACAGCAACATCGAATGGTTTAGCGAAAAGGCTAGAAATCAGTGGAATAAATAAATTATAGGTCTATGATAAACCTTTTTATTACTATCTCTAAATTAATCATATATGTTAGAAGCAATACAACAGTTAGCATTGCAATATGCACCTTATGTAGAACAAACAAAGTTAATAGTTCATAACGTCACGCTATCTTTGTATAATGTATTCTTATTACCGATGATATTCTTCTCCGTTCTTTTCTACATACTCGCATTCTCCGGTATATTCTTAAAACCCGAGAAAAAGAAAGTTACAAAAAACTATGATTGGCCAATGGTTACTGTTCAAATACCAACTTTCAATGAACCTGTTGCTTTGAGATGTGTTAAGAAATGTCTTGAGTTTGATTATCCAAAGAACAAATTAGAAATCCTGATTGGTGATGATAGTAATAACCCGAGTGTTTCTAATATGTTAAACAATTTTGCAAAAAAACATTCGAAACTAGTCAAGGTTATAAGAAGGACTGTTAATGCTGGTTTTAAGGCAGGGAATTTAAACAATTTATTGAGATATTCTAAAGGTAAGATTGTGGTTATTTTTGATTCTGATTTTGTGCCTTCGAAAAACTTCCTTAAAAAAACCATGCCTCCATTTTTAGAAGATGAGAATGTCGGATGTGTTCAAGTAAAATGGAAATACATGAACATGAGTCAAAACAGAGTTTCGAAATTAGCTTCTGCAGCATTAATGGTTTATCATCATATACTGGCCGTTATAAACAGTAAGAATGGTGTTTCACTTCTTTTTGGATCTGGACAGGCTGTTAGAAAAGATCTATTGTTGAAATTAGGTGGCTGGCAGGAAGGAAGTTTAACTGAAGATGTGGAGTTCTCCTTAAAATTGTTGAAGAACGGGTATAAAACCGTTTATCTTTCAAATTTCAGAGTATTAGGTGAAGTTCCTTTTACTATAAAAGGATTTTTTAAACAACAGAAAAGATGGGCTTATGGTAATGCAAAAGCCTTTTTACAATATGCAAAGTGGATATTGTTCGGAAAAAATCTATCACCATTACAAAAATCAATCTTAACTTTTACTTTGACAGGCTACATATCTGCACCATTTTTAGTTCTTTTCACTTTGTTTGGAATTATATCATTTATGACAGGAACTCCGGCTCAGATAGATTTCTACAAATTTTTCAAGGAAACTGGATGGATGTTTTTAGTTAATTCTGGGTTTATGGCAGCTACTATAATAGCTTTAATTAAGGAGAAAAGAATCCGTATGATATATTCTGTGATAGGTTCTTCTGTAACTGTCGGTTTTGTAATATCTATGGGAATAACTGCTGGTCTATTCGATGCAATCACCGGGAAAAAGATGAATTGGCACATGATCCAGAAAAGGGGAAATGAAAAACTCAATTGGTTAAAGTAGTTTCAATCTACCTGTAATTTTATCTATAACTTCTTCCTTTCCTGGGCCAATACCCAATGCTGTTATGGTCCCCGGCTCTATTTCAGTCAAACCAGCATCCTCGACAAGAAAACATGGTATTTTTTCCTTTTTTACTTGATTATTAAACTTTAAAATTTCCTCCTCTGAATTGACCTCTAAAACAACTTTTTTTTGTCCTTCAAATTCCCACTTCTTGATGGTAGATTTATCAGCTTTTTTATATGCGTTTAGAGAAGCATGACAACATTGAACGCATTTTTTCCCAGTTGACATTTTAACATCTGTTCTAAGTAGAATGACTTGTTTGTACATTTTCTAGCCTATGTATGTTAGATCTTCTTTTTCTTTTTGTTTGGGCATGACTCTTGGAAAGATTAACGGTGGTGGCAATTGCATATTCTCTGATAGGTTCATTCCTATACTCAAACATTTTCTGAAAAGGAAGTTTTTTACTTCAATATCAACTTCTTTTGATAGGATCTTGTCTTTTTTCCATACTTTTAGCGTATCTTTCATGTTTTTACCGACATAGAATACATTTCCTAATATCCTTATCTCGCCTACCTCTGGTTCATATTTTGTTGTGAATTCAAACTCAACGCTCAAAGGTTTTTGTTTACTTATAAAATCCACTTTTGCATCGCTAACAGAAATTATCTTAGGAGTAGAATTTATGTCGATTCTTCCCTTTGGCATATCCTTTCTTTCTGCGTTAATAGTCTTGATACTGAACCCAACTATCATATATACACCAATCATTTATTAGCTTTGAGCATTAAATAATAAATGTTACAATTTTTATATTTTATTTTTTAAATTAAAAGGAGGTATTTGAATGAGAGTAATGGTTCCTTTGGCAGAAGGTTTTGAAGAAATAGAAGCTTTGACAGTAGTAGATGTGTTGAGAAGAGCAGGCATTGATGTTGATACTGTCGGTGTAGTAGGTTCAGTTATAAGCAGTGCACATGGCATCAGATTAATGGTTGATAAAAGATTGAGCGAAGTAGATCAAGCTAATTATGATGCTATAATCCTTCCAGGAGGTAATCCAGGTTACATAAACTTGGGGAGAAGTTCTCAACTTATAGAAATGCTTAAAAAATTTAACAGTCAAAATAAGCTGATTGGAGCAATCTGCGGTGCACCTTCAATATTGGCAAAAGAAGGTTTTTTGGACAACAAAAGAGCAACTATATTTCCAGGCAATGAAAAAATCTTGGCATACCCTAGAGACAAGCCAGTCGTGATAGACGGAAACATAATAACGTCTCAAGGCCCAGGTACTGCCATGGAATTTGCTCTGAAAATTGTTGAAAAACTATTAGGTGCAGAAAAGGTTCAAAAATTGAAGCAAGAATTGGTTGCAACATTATAAAGAAACCCAGATAAAGCTCAAAAATTGAAGCAAGTTGGTGACTAGATGGAACAGGAAAAATTAACAAAAAAAATCCTTCAAAGAATGGGAGAAGTTTTGGTTGCAAGAAAGAGTGAATTGGTTGAACTAATAAAAAATGATATTAACCCGGAAAGTCCAAAGGTTGCTGTGGAAATGATAACAAAGATGTTAATTCAGAAAGGTTTGATAACACCTCTTTATGCATGCGAAACTACTTTTGCTATAACAAAAAGTGGGATGAAAGAGATAAACAAATAGACCTTTTAAATTTCTTATAAATCTTTTAAAAAACGATAGTTTATAGATTTATTAGTGTTAAAAAGCCCCGTGGTGTAGTGGTCAAGCATACGAGCCTCTGGAGCTCTAGACGTCGGTTCGAAACTCTAAAAGCGAAATTCCGACCGGGGCTACTTTAACCTTATTTGGAGAATTCGTTTTCTATTCTAAAACTTAAAGATTATTTTTAAAAAATTAAAAATGCCTATATAACCGAAGAAAATAACCAAAGCACCGATAATAGAACCTATAGATATCGCAATAAAAGATTTCTTCCAATCCAGGTTTAAGAACCAGCTAAGAATAGAAGCTGTGTAAGTTCCTGTTAAGGGTGTAGGTAAAGCAACAAACAAAGTTAATCCCAAGACCCCATATTTATCGATATAAGGTTTGCCTTTATTCCTAGTTTTTTCGAGATATCTTTGAAATAATCCTATTTTACTCAGGAATCTGTTATAAAACAATTTTAATCCAAAGTAAATCGGGAAAAACAATAGACAATTAACTAACAAGGAAGTTGTCAAAACTGTTAAAGGATCTAAACCCAAAGACAAACCTAGGGTTATTCCTCCTATTTGTTCTGTGGTTGGCAATAAATTAGCTAGTACAACCATTGCTGTTTTCTCGAACATATCAACAATATTTTTTACCACATTTAAATAGCTTTAGCCCCAACCCCGAAACAATAACAGTTAAATCAGATTTCAGAGCATTTCCAGCAGATTTCATGGATTCCCCGTATAATTTCTTCATTTTTCATTAACTGTTTACAAGCTGGACAAATAACATATTTTATCGTTTTACTCTGTGGTTTCCATGTGCCATCCATTTTTTCTCACCCCTTAAAGTTGACTGGGGAAGAGGACGCGATTGGAACGGAACACCTCATTTGTTTCATCCTCCCCAGGTTCTACTTATTATGAATTTTACCTTATATAATCTTTTTTCATAAAAAAGAGAAAAATTTATTAATTTTATTGTATATTAAATACATAATCCGAAAATTTTTCGGTAAAGGATGGAGATTAAAGTATGAAATTAAGTGAGAAAGATATATTGCTCTTGGGAGAGCTCCAAAAGAATTGTAGACAGAGTCTAAAGAAAATATCTAGAAAATTGGGCATGTCTATAACAACTGCTTTTGAAAGGATGAAGAAATTAGAGAAAGAAGGTGTTATAACAGGATATAAAGCAATTCTTGATCCAGAGAAAACAGATAACGATGCGACTGCCTACATCCTTGTCAGAATGGAATATTTTCATAACCCAAATATGGAACCGCTTTCACAAAGAGATGTCGCTAGTGAAATAGCCAGGATTCCAGGTATTGTGGAAGTTCACATAATAGCAGGAGAATGGGACATGTTAGTTAAGGCTAGAGGGAAAACCATAAGGGATATAGCAAATTTAGTCATTGACAAGATGAGAAAAATTAGAGGAATCGGAAGAACTTTGACTTGTGATTCGTGGGTAAAGATAAAAGAGACAACGGAACTTAATTTACCCAGGACAATGAAATAATGATTAACTATCGATAGGTTCAGGGATTTTTATAGTCAAAGGATTATTGATTAGTTTCAACGAGATAAAATTAAGCATTTAAGTTTTATCCACAATACAGTATCGATGAACGAAAAAAGAACTGATATCAAGAAAATCTTAGAAGGTGGATACGAAGGTAGACTTGTTTCTATAAATGGTTGGGTTTATGAAAAAAACCCACAGGAGAAATCCGTATCTCTTTTGGTTAGAGACGGGGCAAATTCAATACCAGTTTTTGTTAATCAAGAAGACCACCAAGACCTTTATCATTCGGCATTAAAAATAAAAAAAGAATCTCTTGTAATGATTGAAGGATTAGTCTTTTCAGATAATAGTATCGCAGGTAAATATGGCATAAGAATGAAACTTTTAAATGTTAATTCATCAGCCGATTATCCTTCTCAGGAACAACTTTTATCTTCAGATTTTCGATTTATGAAAGTAAGAGAACAAAAACAAATAGCGGTGTGGGGTATCTCAAATACTGTTTCAAGGGCAATACGTAATTACTTGGAGCAAAAAGGATTTAAAGAATATCCAACCCCTTCGATTACTTCAATGGCTGCTGAAGACCCTAGAAAGGTATTCACTTTTCAATATTATGAAGAACTCGCGCAATTGCAACAAACTGGGGAGTTGCATCTTGAGACAGGCGCTATTGCGTTGGGAAAAGTTTATTATTTTACCCCAACTTTTAGAAAAGAAAGACTACAAAATAATAATCATTTATCAGAGTTTACTACGATTGAAGTTGCACAAGCATTTTCTTATCTAGATGATATGATCAAGTTAAATGAAGAACTGTTTAAAGAGGGAATTACGAAAGTTATTGAGGAAAACGCAAAAGAATTAAAAATCTTGGGAAGAGAACCATCACAGATTGATGTTAAGATTCCTTTTGTAAGACTAGATTATAATGAAGTAGTAAGCATGTCTAAAGGAAAGAAAAAAGATGGGAAAAGTCTTGAAATAAAATGGGGAGAAAACCTGACTCATGATTTAGTTAATAAATTATGCGAAGAAATAACCCCTCCATTCACTGTTACTGGTATCCCTACAAGTATTAGCCCATTCTATATGAAAGATGATCCTACAAAAAACGGTACAACAATATCCTATGATGTATATGTACCAAAAGTATTAGAAATGTCTACAGGTAGTGAAAGAATTCAAGAGGGAAAAACATTACTAGAAAAATTGCAGAAAAAAGATTTACTTTATGAGAGATACCAATGGTATGTCGATTCAAGACAGTTTGGATATCCTCCAATTGCAGGTCTTGGGATGGGTAAAGAAAGATTTCTAGAGTTTATTACAGGTTTAGAAATTACAGACGTAATTCCATTTCCAAGAGTTCCTACTGTGCGACCATACCCTTAATACCTAAATGGAAATCTATTTCTAAACCGTTCAACCAAGTGGAAATCTCTGTTTAAACCATTCAATCAAGGTAGGTCTTTCTTCATGTAATACAATTTTTTCTTCTTCCATCTTTATTTTATACCTCTTTATTTCTCCTGAAACGTATGCATGATTTAAAGCAGATAGCATAATCTTTTCCTCATAGATAAATAACGGAGAAACAATCATATCTGGGTTTGTCGAATATCTATATATCTTTTCCCAATCAGTTCTTTGTTCGGGATCTTTCCACAATAAACCAGCTGCGTATGCTGAACTAAAGACAGTTAACGGCTTCGTTCTGAAAATATCTGCCACTTCGTCTATTAGCTTTTTCTTATCTTTATGACCTATCACTGTTGCTGCCCTGATTCGAGCCTCTTCTGCATTTAAAGTACCAGAGTGAGTTGCATTATGTTTAGAATAAATTTGTCGAGAGACTTCGTATTCTTTTGATGTTACTATACCTTCTTCGGTTACTATAATAATCGGAGTATTTCGAGATTCTGCTACTCTTAGTAATTCTTCCCATTTAGGAGTTACATAAACATTTCCATAGCCCGGTCCACTTATTACGATAGCTTTCCATATTTCATCCTTTATAGCAGATTTGTAACCTAGTGGATTACTTGTTGTATCTGTAATGAGGACTTCTTCCAGATTTGTTCTAGGATCAAAATGGGGTTTTAATTTTTCTTCTTTCCAGAAAGTCATAAAAGTATCTGATATGCTTTTATCAATTCGTAATTTTCTAAAAAGATTTTCAACGTCGCTTATAGCATCATTCCTATTTTCTGGGTAATTTAATGTTATTCCCTTTAATTTACTGTATTCATTTAGAAAGTCATTGATTTCAGCAATCTTTCCTGCACCAGGTAAATCCCCTCTAAAGTCAAGGTGTCTGACAATCCCGTCCCCACCATTAGTAACTGAGAAGTAACCATCAACCTTTAGATAAGTAGTATCATCGTATTTCAGTTTACGAGGTTCAGCAGGGAAAACTTTATTTCTTTTAATATCTGCGATGTTATCGATTGGTTCATGAAGTTCGAAATCTAAACTTTTAAAAATACCTTTTAGTTCCTTTTGACGTAATTGTTCAAGAAGAGGGTTATGGAGTATGTAATAATGTTTACTCCAAACATCAGGATATAGAACTTTACCCCCCATGACAATAAATGTCCCAGAATAATCGGTGCCTTCTACAGCAAAAACTACAGCGTCCCCTCTGTTTTCATCACCATCGAAATTAGCAAATTCTGGTGGATACAATGCGCCTGTAAAAACCACCCTTCTTTTATTCCCGAAAAGATTGTGATTCACAACACCTGCTGTTTTAACTAATGTATCAGTTCCATGCGTTATCACTACGTTATAACCTTCACTTACTTGCTTTCCTATGGTAGGTCCTATTTTATAATTTCTGATATAGTCCCCAATTTCTGCTACAAATCTTGCACTGTCTTCATCCAAAATTCTATTAACAGGAACGTCATACCCTCTAATTCTCATGATATTATCATCTGATTTAACGGGTTTCCAACCTTTACCAGGAAAATATTTAGACTCTATAGTTCCTCCAGTTCTGTTAAGGATTACATTTGCTAACATAATCTCCAAACTGAATCATGAAAATCAAAATATTTATACCTAAAAAAATTTCAAAATTACATCTTTAAAATATTTATAAGAAGATTTGGCAATTAAATTAGTATGAACACAAAAAATTTTTTTGAAACTATTAGAAAGAAAAAAAGGAACAACTTGACTGAACTAGAGGCTAGGGAAGTTTTAATTCATTATGGAATCCCTACAGTGAGGGGGCAGGTAATCAAGACGATGGAAGAAGCAAAAGAGTTTATCAAGGAAACAGGTTATCCAGTTGTTTTAAAGGTTCTTTCACCACAGATCATACACAAGACAGAAGTCGGTGGTGTAATTCTAAACATAAAGAATGAAAAAGAACTGTACGAAGCTTACAATCAACTGATAAGAAACATAAAAAAGAATGCACCGAAAGCAGCCATAGAAGGTTTTTTCATACAAGAGATGTTAACAAGTGATCGTGAAGTAATCATCGGTGGCAAATATGATAGTACTTTTGGTCAGACAATCGCTTTTGGTTTGGGTGGGGTTTTCGTTGAAGTTTTCGAGGACATAAGCTTTCGTGTAGTCCCGATAACACAAGAAGACGCAATAGACATGATAAAGGAAATAAAAGCTTTCAAGATTCTAAAAGGTTACAGAGGACAAAAACCAGTTGATTTCAAGGCATTGGTTGATATTTTATTGAAAACTTCAAAGATGTTAGAAGAAAACCCAGAGATAAAGGAATTGGACATCAACCCGCTATTCGCTTTACTAGACAGGGCTGTAGCAGTAGATGCAAGGATAATCATCGAGTGAACTTATGCCTTCATGGAAAGTGCATTTAATCTTCAACTCATTATTTCTCTTTGTCTGGGTAAAGTTTCTCTTAAATTATGGTTTTATCAATGATTACATTTTACTCTTGTTCTTGATACTTTTTAACACGTTTTTAACGATGTTTCCTGATGTGGATTCTTCAAAATCAAAGATTAGGGACTTTTTTGCGATAATATTATCATCAATGATTACAATTTATTTGCTCTTGAATTCGAATTATAATTTTGTTTATTTACTGATAGGTTTCATGTCATTCTACATACTTTTTAGGTTCTTTCCAACAAAACACAGGGGATTTACACATAGCCTTTGGTTTTCAATACTTTTATCACTCATAATAACGGTTATGGTTTGGATAACTTTCAGTTCTTCTTTGTTAAAACTTGGTATCTATTTTTTCTTCATATTGTCAGGATATTTATCACATCTGTTTCTCGATAAGATATCTTAGAAAATTGGGGGATAGCTCATGAGCTACCTCTGCAATCATTAAATCATGCTGGAACGATCAAGTCATCGCTATCCCTATGATTAGTTACATTACAAGAATTAAAACATTTTTTTAACTGTTAGATTATTTCAGTTGTAGAAGAGCACCTTCAATAGTTTTACTCGTTTTCCCATAAACTCTAAGAAAATAACCCATTGGAGGTTCACAATAACCTAGTTTATAATATGCAACTGTTGCAGTTTGTTTACCTACAGGAACTTTCTTCACCATAGTGAAAAAATCTAGCAATTCACATTTTTCTGCAACATCCTTAACGTCAGCAAATGCTTTATATTTATCAAACAAAAGTTCACCGAGATCACGTGCATTGGAAAATTTTACTTCTACTATTCCAGTATTTTGATTCATTAAGTCTTTCTCTAAAATTTCGGCGAAAGTTGAACGAACATTTGGTTCATCCCAAGGGTCCTCTGTCTTTCCTAAGACTTCAAATGTCCTTATAGTTGCTGGTTTATCTGTTGTATACGGTTCATATCTATCTGACTGAACCATATAATTATAAGACCTATTTCCACCTGGATAATATACAAGACCATTATTTCTTAATTTAGTTGGAAATGTCTTTTTCAGTAGATCAACACAATCTACCGAGTGAATTATTTTTGATCCTTTTTTTAAACTAGTTTCAACTATATCTGCACCTTGAGTTTCTGCAATTTTTTCATATTCACTAAAAACAAAATTAGGGTCAGTAAAGATTAAACTACTCATACTTGAAAAATAAACACATATCTGATTCTGAAGATAGCATCGTATAGTTCCCAAATCCTTTACAATGGTTGTTCTCATGAGTTCTTGAATCTCTTTTTTATTAATGGCAGTTGTTCTGTCAAATGATCTTCTTATATAAGTTAGTTTCATTCCTTCCAAGTTAGGAACTTGATCGGGATTTAATTTTGCTGTTAGAAAATGCCCTCTTTCTTTATCTGGTTTAATAGTATAACCATAAAATATTCCTTGATGTCTAACTTGAGGAGTGATGCTTCGAATTCTTTCAGTAAAAGTTTGTTCCTTTAATTTACATCTATTAACTTCTTCTTCAGACTCAACATCTGTCATAAAATCTTAAACTAAAGGAGCATTTAAAACATTTAAGACTTATTTTTTATATAAAATAGAAAACTAATTTAGAATATTTTTAATAACGTTTTCCGCCCCTACCGCGTCTTATTCGTCTCGTGTCCTTCTCTTTGGTTTGGAAAGCAATCTCAGCTCTTTTTGGTCTATTTTTCGTTCTCATGACGTGCACGATATAACCGGCTATCATGTTCCTGATTTTTTTAGACTCAACAGTGACCAGTTTATCCATTTCTTCTTTATTCTTATCATAATTGGTCGTGAATCTATCTGGAAAATCCTCTATTAAATTCCTTGCCATGTTCTTTATAGCCAAGTTCTTTATCTGTCCCATGCATATACCTCTTAAGTTAAAGGCCTTACAAGAATTTAAATTTTCCTTGTTTCGTAAAATGATTAATTATTTTAACTGTAATATAAGACTTATGAGTGATTTCACAACAATCTGGAATTACTACTCGAGGAAAGATGTACAAGAGGCTTTGTTAGAAGTCTCTAAAGACAGGGAAGTGGTTGGAGTATTCTCTAATGGTAATTTCGGTAAAAGACCCAATGTTTTGATGTATCCGAATGATATCCTTGAAATGATGAAAGAAGGAATGATTTCTTTTCATGGTTCTGTCGAAAGATGGTCCAACCCTATGTCTTTAGAATCAGGGATGATAAAACAGCAATTGGATAACTTAAGGATCGGATGGGACTTGATCATTGATGTGGATGTTCCTGATTTTGAGATTGCTAAATTGGCGACTAAACTAATGATAGAGACATTGAAGGATCATGGGATGGAGAATTATTCTGTCAAATATACAGGAGGAAAATCCTTTCATCTGGGCATACCTTTTGAAGCGTTTCCAGAAAAGATAAACTTCAAGAAGACAGAAACGTTGTTCCCGGAATTACCGCAGAAGATAATAGAATATTTGAAAGAATATGTGAGAGAACAATTGAAAGAAGATATTCTAACTCTAGATAACCCTCTGGCTATTGCTGAGAAAATACAGAAACCTATTACACAAATAACTGATAAAGATGGCTTGGATCCATTAAAAGTGGTTCAAATAGATTCCATGTTGGTTGCTTCAAGGCACATGTTCCGTTTGCCTTATAGTTTACATGAAAAGAGTCTGTTGGTTAGTATGCCAATCGAACCTTCAAGAATAGATAAGATGAAGAAAGAGGATGCAGAACCTTCGAAAGTTAAAATTGAGAATAGATTCTTGAATAGAAAAATAGAGTTGAAAGAAGCTAATTCACTCGTTGTTGAGGCAATGGACTGGGCAGACAAACACAAAATTATTGAAGAAAAAGTTCCTTATCAAGGACCAAGTAGAGTTATAAGAGAGATCAATGAAAAATTCTTCCCGCCATGCATTCTCAAGACACTAAGCGGTTTAAATGATGGAAAGAAGAGATCATTATTCATATTACCTAATTTCTTGCGCAACATGGGATGGAATTGGGAGAAAGTTGAGAATAAAGTAATCGAGTGGAATAAGAAGAATTCACCACCCTTGCTAGAGAGATACATAAGGACTCAACTCAGATGGCAAACCAGACAGAATAAAAACTTATTACCCCCTAATTGCGATAACCAGAACTATTATCTTGGTTTTGGTGTTTGTTTACCAGATGAGATATGTAAAGGGGGAACGGCAAATATTACGATAAAAAATCCTGTGAATTATTGTTTCAGGAAAATGAAGAGAAAATAATGCGTGAGTTCAAATCCCACCTCCCGCATTGAGTAAAAAACGCAGTGCGTAAGAAATTTTCTATGTGGTAGTAAGATTTAAATCTTTAACTAATGATTTTCATATTATGCCGACAAAAACTATGGAATACATGAGAACAATAAAAGGAAGACCAATTTCTTTACAAGAAAGAGCACCATCTTATAGTAACGAGCTGTTAAGAATAGCAGCAGGAGAATATAAAGTTGGCGATATAGTTCCCCATCTGAAATATTTGATTTCTGAAGTTCCAATAAGTCAAAGATTTTGGATGCAAGCTGGTTATGATGTTTTGGAGTTCGATTATAAAGGTAATAAAGTAACTTTATTCACAAACCACGGATCAGAAGAATGTATGAGAGAAGTTATTAGAGGAAAGTTAGATATTTCTTATTGGATTTTAGATTTATCTAAGTTGTTAGGAACACCAATAAAAGATAGAACTGAAAGAGAGAAATTTTTAGAAGAAGTTCAAGAAAGAACAAAAAATGGAATTGAGAAGCATTTAATAGAATAAAGAACAATATAATAAAAAGATAAAAGTCTAACGCACTGCGCTTTTCATTCTGTGCTCACCTCCCGCATAAGTTATATTTATGATATTCGTTATATGAAATATGAGAAAAAGTGAAATAGCAGTTTTGATAATCATTCTAGTCTCATTCATCATAGGCATTTCCATCTATCCTCAAATGCCAGAAATGATGACATCTCATTGGAACATACGCGGAGAAGTTGACGGTTACATTTCAAAATTCTGGGGAATATTTCTAATGCCGTTCATATCCTTTGTTTTATTTTTACTGTTTGTTACAATCCCCAAGATCGACCCTTTGAAACAAAACATTGAAGAATTCAGGAAATATTTTGACGGTTTTATAATGTTGCTTGAATTGTTTCTATTCTACTTATATCTATTCACAATATTCTGGAATTACGGTCTCAGGTTCAACATCATCCAAGTCTTAATCCCAGCATTTACAATCCTATTTTTCTACGTCGGTATTCTAGTAGAGAAATCAAAGAGAAACTGGTTTATAGGCATAAGGACACCATGGACTATGAGCAGTGACAAAGTCTGGGACAAGACAAACGAGTTGGGCGGTAAATTATTCAAAATTACCGGAATAATTATTTTAATCGGAATTTTCTTTGTCGATTATGCATTCTATTTTATCATTCTACCTGTATTCATTGTAGCAATTTACACAGTAGTTTACTCCTATTTTGAGTACCAGAAACAAAAAAATCATAAATAGACAAAAAAGAAATTTTACTTATGAAACAAATAAAAAACTTCTTTTATCCAAACAGAGGTATTCTGGGAGTTTTTGCCGTTTGGGCAGCAGTTGTATTGATTTTATTGTTTTTTGTTCCCCTTTTCAGTACTATCCGTCAAAACCCGTCTTTACTATTACAGGATATTGTAGTCAATTTAGTAATCATGTATCTTCTTTCCTGCCTGTCTATATGGATATACGAAAAAATGAAGAAATAATCAATTATAACCTATTTTAATCTTTAATACTAATTCTCTATCGTATGCCAGAAGAACCAATAACCTTCGAATTCATAAGAAGAGTGCAAAGGGACGAGCAAGGAGAGCCTAAACTATCCAAGATGCCCGAAGATTTCTACCAAAAAGCCAAGGAATACTTGTACCAAAAGAGGAAACTAGCAGAAAAACATACAGATAGGAACATCTCACTAGAAGTGAAAAATGTAGAAATGCTCTTGGAAGACATATACAATAGAAGGGAGACAAAAATCACAAATCATGCCATAATAACGGCTAGGACAGGTATACCGCCACAAAACCTTATAGGGGAAGAAAAAGAGTTTTTTGACACTGTTGAAAATATTTTTCAGAAACAAAGAGATAGAGTTTTAAGTTTATTATTCAAAAAAACTAAAGAAAAAGAAAAGGAACAATTCGATACAATCACTTTCAATGAAGATATCGAAGAATTTGTCGGTTTGGACATGAAAAAATACGGTCCATTCAAGAAAGGAGATACAGGAAGGTTACCGAAAGAGAATGCTGAATTGTTCATTGAAAAAAATATTGCTAAAAAAGGTTGAAATGAATGAAAGTACCAAAAATCCAAAGAATATACTGCCCATTTTGTAAAAAACATAGTGATCATGAGGTTGAGGTCACTAAGAAGAGGACAAGAGGCAAGATGAGACAAGGGGAGAGGAGATTCAGAAGAAAGCTTCTAGGTTACGGTAGTTTCCCAAGACCAAAACCAGATTTTGAAAAAGCTACTAAGAAATTAGATTTGAGATACAAATGCAAAGTATGTGGCAAGAAGCATACTAAAGGTCAAGGTTTTAGAGTTAAAAAATTTGAGATAGTGAAGGTGTAATCATGGAACCAGAAAGTAGATTTTTGAAAGTTGCTTGCACGAAATGCAAGAATGAACAGATTATATTCAACAAGGCTTCTGAAGATGTAAAATGTCTTGTTTGTGGTAATTTATTGTCAGAAGCAACCGGTGGAATGAGCGTAATAAAGTCTAAAATACTTAAAGTCCTTTCATAGAATTAGGTTTGAATGACGAAAATAAGACTTGAAATTCAACAAAAAGAAATCAATGCAGTTGTTGGGGGACAATTTGAACTTTCTCTTTATGGTGAATCAACTATCGTAGATGCTATAATAGAAGTAGACAAGATGATAAGTGTTAAAGGAGGATTCCCAACAAAAGAAATATACTCAAGAACAAAAATGGAATATTATAGTCTTCTTCATATGATTTATAATCCTCTTGAAAAAAGAATTTATAATCATGTTCTTGTTTCTGCGTTTCCAGGATCAGAACTCAGCTTTAAACTCAAGCACAAACCTGAATTAATATTATCCAATGGAACTACAGTTAGAATAATACTAAAGACTCTCTGTGGTGATGAGGCACCAGAATCAGTTCTTGATTATAAGACTTTTCGACAGGTAATGTTGAAACAAGGTTATAAAATCAGTTAAAATTAATAATTTAACAAACCAAAATTGATAACATGTCAAAGATGGAAGAAATCCAAAAGATATGCCTTAACAGAGGTATAATCTTCCCAACAGCAGAAATTTACTCCACAATATCCGGGTTTTTTGATTACGGTCCTGTCGGTACATTACTTAAAAGAAAGTTCATAAACTATTGGAGAGAAGTATTTCTAAAAACCGAGGATAATATTCTAGAAATGGAAGGTAGTATCATTCTTCCAGAAAGAGTTTTTGAAGCTTCAGGTCACCTAAAATCCTTTGTCGATCCTATCACTCAATGTTTAAAATGTAAGAGCATCCAAAGAGCAGACGATTTGATACAAGAAAAAACTGGTAAATTCGTTGAAGGAAAATCACCTAAAGAACTGACTGAAATCATAAACAGTGAAAAAATAAAGTGTCCAAGGTGCGGTGGTCTTTTAGGTGAAGTAAAATTGTTTAACTTGATGTTAAAGACTGATATAAGTCCTGTCGGTGGCCAGACTGCATACCTTCGTCCTGAAACCGCTCAAAACATATTCACTTCTTTCCAAAGACTTTTCCGTGTAGCTCGGTCCAAATTACCTTTTGGTGTCGCTCAGGTAGGAAGATCATTCAGAAATGAAATATCACCAAGACACTTCATAATCAGAGTGAGAGAGTTCAACCAAGTAGAAATAGAGATGTTCTACGATCCACAAAAACCAGACTGTAAAAAATTAGACGAAGTAAAAAACAAGAAGATAATTATATTCACCAGAGAAGCACAGAAGAAAAACTCAAAACCCGTAACAATGACAATTGAGGAAATATTGAAGAAAAAAATCGTTCCTAGTGAATGGCTTATTTATTTCATGGCCAAAGAATTCGAGTTTTACAAATCTTTAGGAATTCCTGAAGATTCTTTAAGATTCAGAGAAATGCAAAAAGAAGAAATTCCACATTATTCTGCAGGCAATTATGATTTGGAAATAAAATTCGATTTTGGTTGGAAAGAGACTGTAGGCAATTCTATCAGAACTGATCATGACTTGAAGAATCATATGCAACATTCTGGAGTGAACTTGACAATCTTGACTGATGATGGTAGAAAGATTATTCCATTTGTTTCTGAACCCTCATTCGGTATTGACAGAACAATAGCTGGTATATTATTGCATTGTTTTGTTGAAGACAAAGAAAGGGGATGGAACTGGTTCAAGTTTCCTGCGAAAATAACACCTTATCCTGTCGCTGTTTTTCCATTGGTTAACAAGGATGGAATACCGGAAAAAGCAAAAGAAGTCTTTGAAATGTTGAAGAAAGAATTTGATGTGTTGTATGATGATGGCGGTTCAATCGGAAGAAGATACGCAAGGACAGATGAGATTGGAACTATTTTTGCAATTACAATAGATTATGATAGTTTAGAGAATGATACTTGTACTGTTAGACATAGGGATACGACTAAGCAAATCAGAGTGAAAATAAAGGACCTTGTTTCTATAATAAACAGATTGATAAATGAAGAAGTTGAATTTGAGAAAATTGGATTTCTGATTAAATAATTTTTGTCAAAATTCATTTAAAATAAGGGTTTAAATCTTTTAATATCTCTTTTTATTCTTATGGTTACACAAGAACCCAAGTACCAAATAACTATAAAAGGAATTGGACATTACAAACAAATGGAAAAAGTATATGGAGAATTAGCTTTACAACTGTTATTGGGTCGTCTTATTAATATAGCACGTCCTTCAAATCAGCCTCCCAGTGAGAATTCAAAACTTTATCATCCTGTTGGTTGTGTTCCTTTATCTGAATTGGAAAAATTTTCAGTAAATGCATATTCTTTGATGGAAGAATTGCGTAAAAATGGTGAAGTAGAAAGAGACACATCCACATAAAAAATTGTCTTTATAAAAAAAATTATTCAATCCTTACCTTACAAGGAGTAGGCAATTTCAATTGTGCTCTCTTTAAAGCTTTCTTAGCAATTTCCAAATCTTTCTTGTTTACTTTCAGCATGAACATTTCTTGATTTGCTCTTATCTGCACAGCCCTTCCAACTGGTTTTCCAAAGGAATGTCTCATACCGCTGGAGAACCTGTCTGCACCTGCACCCGTAGCGAGTGAGTGTTCACGTAAAATCTGGTGAGGAAAGACTAATACTTTCATAAAAAAGTTCTCGGGATTCAAGATTTTTTCTAATAGTTTGTTGGCTATAATTCTAGCCGCCTCCAGTGCATTGTCTCTTATCTGTATAGCATGTTTAGAAATCAACCAAAGGGTCGTGTCAAATTCTTTATTCTTAGTACCCATCTCGAATATGTGTATCTTGGAAAAGGGTACACCGACTACATAGCTTAACCTTGGTTTTTTCTTGGATACTCTTGTATAAGGTCTTTTCAAAGTTCTTACAGTTCTTCCAGGTCTCAAAGTCATAGAATCACTCTATTTCCTAATCTTTTTAAGTTATCTATATAAGCCTTACTATCTTCATCAATCCAGTCATTCACGTTGTATTTTATTATCTGTTCTTTCTCATCCATGGTCACTATTTCCTTTATTCCTGCGTTTATTAGGACTCTTTTACATCTTGGGCAGGGCAAACCATGTGATATCCTGCCATTAGAATGCATTCCAAACAGGTACATCACACCCCCAAACACCTTAGAACCGTGTCTAGCCGCGTTTATAACGGCATTCTCTTCAGCATGGACAGATGGACAATTGTCATAAGACTCGTATGGTTTTTGTTTTAGGGCATTTCTTATGCATTCTCCTACTTCATTGCAATTTCCAACGCCTCTGGCAGGACCTGCGTATCCTGTGCTCACGATGGTATCATTTGTTACAATAATGGCGCCAAAACCCCTTCTCATATCCAAACAAATAGATCTTTGCGCTACAGCTTTGGCAATTTGCAGGTAATATTCATCTTTTGATATCCTTTGATTTCTCATGTTTCCACTTGATATTTCATTTTAAATAATTTATAATCTTCAAGATATCTTTGTTGACATCTTTTTTATCCCTTTCACCTTTCACAATAAACCATTTACCGAGAATATTCTCCTTTTCTTCTTTATGGTAAAAATCTCTGACTTTTTTAAGAAATTTTAGGTTCTTCTCATGCCTATCCAGTTTTCCAACCTCTTTCTTCTTCCTCTTCATACTCGTCTCTGGCTTTATGTCTATGAATATTATCGCATTAGCCTCGGGATATTCATGGAGTTTTACAAAATTCAGAGCACTATCTAAAGAAAAGCCATTCGCACACTGATAAGCGATTGTAGAAGTGATATAACGATCAGTGACAACAACCTTTTTTTCTCTCAAACCTTTTTTAATTATCGGTAATGAGTCTAACACATCTGTGGCAAACAATATGAAAGCCTGTTCTGGTTTTAGATTGAGTTTACCATTTAGATAACCCCGAATCAACTTACCAGTTTCAGTCTCATAGTTTGGTGATTTGACAAAAACATGTGGTATTTTTTTCTTCTGGAAAAATTCTTTCAGGAGTTTGGTCTGTGTAGTACCACCTGCTCCATCCAATCCTTCTAGAACTATAAAAGGCATTAAGTCACCTTTCCCCCTTGATATTTTCCGTTGTAAAGTTTTTCGTTTCCTTTCACTTCCTCAAAAATAATCTGTCCAATCTTCGAACCAATTTCTATTTCAAACGGATGATCACTCAAATTCTTCATACCAAAAGTCAAGGTTCCAATAAAACCAGGATCGACCACAGCCGTGTGTAAACTAACACCGCATCTGAAAAGACTGCTTCTTGGAAGTATCAGAGCCAATAAATCTTTTGGCATGTTCACTTTTTCCATTGTCTCAACAAGTACAAACTCATTTGGTTCAAGTACGACTTTATCACCGATTTTATCAGAAACAACATCTACATTTGGCGTTTGTCTGTTTTTAATTCCCAGATACCCCCCATTCTTTAGTCTGTATACAACTTTTGCTCTTAGATCAACTCCACTCGGTTGAATATTATTATTATCCACATTCTCAATCAATTTTTTCTTATCGATCAATTCTATAATTTTATCATAACCTATCACGACCATTAAATCACCTCACTGGTCAAGACGACTTATCCACTCTTATATAACTGGCTAAAAGAGGATGTACTTTTTCTATCTCATCAAATACTTGCTGTGCTATCTTTCTATATGAAGGATGTCCTTCCTTGCTACTCCTGAGTTTTATAAAATGATGAAGTTCACGTAAGTTCCAAGTAAATAAAGTTCTTTTTCTGAAAGCCAATGGAATAACATATTGAGCCTCCTTTGGAAATTCTTGTGAAATTTTATTGAAAACTTCAATAGCTAATTTCATACATTCTTCAAATTCATCCTTAAACCCTGCTCCTATAATCTCTTCTGGAATGTCAAAACCGTTTTCCACTGTTAACTCTTGGTTAGTCTGAGTACAGATTCTATGTCTTTGAATATCACGGAAAGAACCATAATCAATCAATATATCAAAAGTGTAGTTAATGTGTTCCAGTTCTCTCATAGGTTGGTCATGTTTTTCCATCCTTTTCAGGAATTCATCCACGATTTTTCCTTTTTCTTCTTGACTCATTTTCTTGACTAGATCTTTTATTTGGTTATAAGAAAACTTGGAGTAGCGATACAGAATAGATGCAACTAATCTATCATCTGCTTCAGGATCAAAATCTACAAGGGTTACAGGTTTATTCGAAATAACGTTATCAAAATTCACAATCCTTTTTGTCAAATTTTCCATCGCTTCATTTGTTTCAATCATATAAGAATTGTAATCAGCATATTTGACCAACGTGGGAATTATTTTTAGTACTTCTTGTTTCATCAATTCCCCTATATCCCTCATTTCATCTGAAGGATATGACAACAACTTAGTTATAGCGTGTTCCAAAATCCTTGCATTAGCTGTCATTGCTAAATTAGTAAGAGTAGCAGCAGGTAGTATGTATCTAACTATATCACATGCTCTAGCTTTACTGATACTCTCATAGAATTTCTCATCCATATTTTCTGGCTTTGGATATTTTTCCTTGATAAACTCTATCATCTTTGGAATAATTTCATTGTAAGTATCAAAAAATAGATCGCATGTTTCTTCAAATAATTTACCATAAGAAGAATCCATTATTTTTTTTGGTTTGTAATATCTAGTCTTGTCGAATATCTGATAGCGTGTGGATTTCTCAGTGTAAGATGCCAGTCTATTGTCTTCAATTACTTTAGTGGCAAGGATAGAAACATCTTCTATTGCAATCGAAGCGACAGCATGTTCAGCAACTGAGGAATGGCCATAACCAACTATCCATTTTTCATGGAATTGTCTGGCCTTTTCTTTCGCTTCAGAATAATCAGGCACTTTACTTCCGAATAAATTGATTAACTTCCCTATATCCAATTCCTTTCCTTTGATGAGTTTCAGCAGGTTTTCTCTAAAACTTAAAGGATTCCTACTCACATAGCCGAATAAGACAGCTACTACTTCTGGAGGCAGGTTATAAATGACGTAGATATTTTTGTCTATGTTTGAAACATGCTTATTTAATAGGATTATTTCTTCTTCAGTAAACACCATGGATGAATCCCCTACAAAATTATCTTTATTAAAATTTAAGATTACTTGTTATATAATCTAATCGGCCAATCTTTTTTCTCCAGTTAAGGATTGTATTTCTGTAATATTTTGAGTTGCTTCCAGACAACCTATGTATTTTCCTTCAGAATTCCTCAGTGCATAATATTCAATCATAACCTTTTGTTTTTTATCGTTAATATTCAAGTCAATCCAAAAACGAGTTTTATCTCTAGTCCCTTCTTTCATTTCTTTTAACAATTTTTCTACCTTGTCAATACTCTTTTGCGGATGACAGTTACGAACGTCCCTACCTACTACACCAGTCGGTCTTTTGAATATTCGTGTATCATGTTTGTTCCAAGCCACCACTTTATCATTCTTATCGATAACTGAGAACTCTACTGGTATCGTCTCAAGTACAACATTCAATATATCTACAGGTAAATTTCCTATCATTATTATCCCTCCAGAAACTCGAGTTTTGATTTTTATTCATTTTTTTAAATAATCTTCTACTATTCCCGCTATCTCTCTGTGTATCTCTTCCAAATTTCTCTCATCCCCTACTATCACGTGTGTGTTTTTATGATAACCCTTTACACCTAGATAGTTGTTCCTTATTTTTTCCAATTTATCAGCTGTTTCAAATATCTCAAAACTGAACCTTGATCTTGCTATCCTTTCTGCACAAACTTTTCCCGGTACATTCAATATAAAAGTCAAATCAGGTACAGGAAATTTTGAGTTGATTTCTTTCAGCCAATCCAAATCTTCTTCTAACGAACCAAAAGCCAATGTTGACAAAACATAACGGTCTGATATTACATCTATTCCCTTGTTCAAGAAAGGTTCAATCTCTGTTCTTAGATGGTGTGCCCTGTCGGCTGCAAAAAGTAACTGTAAAGTCTTCATGTCGACTTGCCATTCTTTTTTCAAGATAGATCTGATTATACCACCGGTTAAACTGTTAGTTGGTTCTTTCGTCACTAAAACTCTACGATTTTTTTTCTTAAACCATCTTTCTAACAGTTCAGTTTGAGTAGATTGTCCAGAACCGTCTGGTCCCTCTATAACAATGAAAAGACCTTTTCTCATCAAGACCACTCAGAAAACAAAGTCAAAGCTCCTCTCTTCTTTTTCTCCAATTTTTTCATTTTTTTTATGTTATCATTTATTATTTTTTTAGTTTTCTCAATGGTTTTTCTATCGTTACCAACACCAGAAGTATTACCAACACCAACAACTATTATTTTCCCTTTTTCTTTTGTTCTTGCTATAGTCTCGTTAAATGCATTCATGACTTTTGGTAAAGAATCGTATATTGCCTTTTTCATTGGTGTTATAGCATCTTCTTCACCCATCTTTATTATGATAGAATCCAAAGGTAATTTTTTCCTAACTGCAACATCTTCGACATAAGATTTATCTGTACCTATGCCACCTATTGCTACTCCAACACCTTCAGCAACACTACCTGTTTTTTCTCCTTCTAATTTCAATGCAGCATCAATAGTGATTATTTTTGCAATTTTTTCTTTATTACAAATATTTTCCACGATTTTTCCTGGATTTCCTGTTCTTCCACCAGGTCCTTTTGCCTTGATTATGATTAAGTCCTTATTCTTGTATTTTTTTCTTGCAATAACAGTTTCGTCATCAGCATCAACAACTTTTGCATCACCAGTTATATCAGCAGCGATAAATGGTCCAATAGTATCACCTACTGGCCAGCCATTACTCAAAGCCTCTGTTCCTCTCAATAATGCCTTTCCTATCAGCTCAATCAATGGTAACTGCATCTGCAATACCATCGCGAGGTTTATACTCTTCGTTTTCTTGATCAATTCAACATAATGTCTTACTATTTTTGCTACTTGATACAAACTCATAGCACCGGATAAACCCATCATTAAGTTCGCTTGTTCTTCAGAATTGACACTAGGTGCTACCTGTTTGACAAAATACATGAATCTTTCCTTTTCCAACTTGACTAAATGCTCAAACTTCTTTATAATACCAAAGGGGTCCATGCTTACCGGTGAAATAACGAAGAATTCAAGGAAGTTTTTAACACTGCTCTTTAACTTATTGTTCTGTTTCTTACTAATCTTCTTTAGGACAATCATCTCTGCTTTCGTTGACATATTTTCTAGCAATTCAGCGCTCTTCTCAAGCTTGAATAGTATCTGTGTGACCATTATCCTCTGGTAGAAGAAGATGAATATGAAAAACATGATTATGCTTATAATCTGACCCCATATTCCACTTCCCAAGTCCACCATAGAATCACTATACTTAAATTTATCATTAATTTAACATTATAATATTATAAATATTATTAGATGAGTGGCATGAATTGGAAAATAACCCTTACCTTGTTTATAGTAGTTGCAGTCGCAGCTTTATTGTTTTTCTCGGATAAAGGGAAGGATTTAAAACAAAAATATCTGGATAAGTATATCACAATGGTAGGCAGTTTCTTTAAGGGGATAACTGGCAAATTTAAAGGACCTCAAGCTTACCCGAATAATACTTTTGAAATCACGATCACAACAACTTCTGATGTTTTAACAGGACAGAGATTTGATGTTGAAAATCTTGGCTTTACAGGAAAGTTAGAATATCAAACTGTTGTTGTAGGCGGAGAGAACATAAAGGTAAAAGAAAATGATAACATAGAGTTTAAAACAGATAGCATTTCTGGTACGATAATGATCGATACGAATAATGTTATGACTATTTCCGGTCAATCCATTTCTGTTGATTTGAATGGTTTAATTTTCTCGCCTAAAACTGGTGAAAAAACAATCGACTTTTCTATAATCGGAAAACCAGTAGAGTACACAATGACTAATCTCTACAAAGAAAAGTTTACTATTTCAAATGTCGCAGGATTGCTAAAATTGAAAGAATTGTCGCCACTCACATTGAAAGGAGATAATCTTGATATAAAAAACTTTCTTGGATCAATAGAGCAAACTGGTGATTCACTTACCATATCAGGAAAAGTAGAAAAAGTTCGTTTAAACAACGTAGACTTGCTTCTAAGCAAGGATTAAAACGGTCTCATTTCTCTTCTCATCTTAAACAAAGTAGAGATATTGCCTATCCTGCTGATCAAATCAGAATAGAACATGTCCAAATCTTTTTCAGATAATCTGGCCCTCTGGTCAGCTTCTATCAATACAGAAGGTATGCCGTATCCAGAATGTCCGCTCATCTGCATCAAGATTGAAGAAATTCTTTCTGCAACATCTTGTATATCCTTGAAACATAACAAATCAACCCTCAATGGTCTATCAAAATCGACTGTTTTCAAGTAAAAACTGTAGAAAGAATTATTCATTTTTTCAAATTCTTTTAGTACAGGATGTACAGTTGGGTTTTGAGAGTAATTGAACAAGCAAGTCCTTTCTTCCTTCTCCAAGACGTAATAGAGTAAATTGGTATCCTTGGTCTTCTCGAGTATTAGCTTCAATTCCTTTGACATTTCTGATTCTATTTGTGGTAACAGTTTTCTATTCAGAATATCACAAAACTTAATTCCTCTACTATCTTCTACAATACCTGCCAGAATTATATTTTTTTCTTTTACGAATTCGAACATCGCCATATAAGTTTCAATGAGTTTGTTATAAGTTTCTTTCAGTACTGGATTATCAGGTGTTGGAACATAATGCGGGATGATTGATCCATGTAGAAAAGCAACATCAGGTTTTAAATTTTCCATCGCTTCAATCGCTGTGCGAATTTCCATTATTTGACGTTCAAAATTATAGCAAGAATTCAACTCAATATCAGAAAAAGAATCCATAATAATTTTAGGGTTAGGGAATGGGTTAGAATTCGGGTAATATTTTACATCCTTCAATTTCCCATCCACGTATTCAAAATCAACTCCTGTGGATCTCATTAACATTAAATCTAGACCATGATAACTGTGTTTTACTATCCCACCGTCTATTCCCAAGACATTCATTTTTTTAAATTCATGGATAGGTACTTTGTTGATGATTTTGCTATCAGATATTTCTTCATCCGGTCCTATCTTAAATGAATCATTAATTTCTTTCAAGAATTTTCCTATGTTTATTCTCTTAGATTCTAAGTAACTGATTTTATCAACTATTTCATCCAATCTTTCCTGAAAATTCTGCATATATCTTTATTTTTACTGGATGCATTTATTGTTTTGTGAAAGAATCAGTACTATCTCTTTATTAAAAATCTATCTTTCTCTAAAAGACTTCTAAAATGATTAAATTTATCAGAAGAGAAATGTTATAAAAATTGAGGTTTAAAATAAAACAAGAGGTGGTTAAATTAACAAAGAAAGAAATTAAAAGAAAAATCATAGTCACCACGGCATTACCATACGCAAATGGTGAGATTCATTTAGGTCATGTTACATCCACTTATCTTCCCGCAGACATATTTACGAGATTCCACAGGTTAAAAGGTAATAATATCATACATGTTAGTGCGACAGATGATTTTGGAACACCAATTCTGATAAAAGCCGAACAAGAAGGTAAAACACCATATGAATTTGTATCTTATTGGAATGAAGTGGATAAAAAAGATTTCAATGATTTTGGAATATCGTTCGACATTTTTTACAAGACAAGCTCTGAGGAGAACATTCAACTGACACAATACTTCTTCAGAAAATTATTGGAGAACGGACACATCTTTAAACAGGCAGTAAAACAACCATTCTGTGAAAAATGCATTAAATTTTTGCCTGACAGGTATGTAAAAGGTACATGTCCTTTTTGTAAAGCTGAAGAACAATATTCAGATGTATGTGAGAAATGTGGTAAAATATTTCAACCCGGAGAGATACTAAATCCACATTGCTCTATTTGTGGATCAATACCGATAATTAAAGAGAGTGAACATTATTTCCTTAAACTTTCCAATTTTTCTGATCAATTAAAAAAATGGTTGACCCTGAACAGAAATTTACAGAAAGAAGTCAAAAATTATGTACTTAACTGGATAGCTGAAGGATTAAAGGACTGGGACATAACTAGAGACATTTCTTGGGGTGTACCTATACCACTGGAAGAGGCAAAAGGTAAAGTCCTATACGGTTGGTTCGATAACCACTTGTGTTACATTTCAACTACGTTGAAGTATTTTTCAGAGAAGGGAAAAGATGGTAAAAAGATATGGAATTCGTCTGAACTATATCACTTTATAGGCAAGGACATAGTTTATCATCATTATCTGTTCTTACCTGCTATGAGAATGGGCGTTGGCGAATACAAACTGCCAGACTTCATCCCAACGAGGGGTCATTTGTTATTGGAAGGACAAAAATTCTCAAAGAGTAGAGGATTCTATATAAGTTTGAGAGAATTCCTTAACTCATTTCCAGCAGATTATTTGAGATATTATTTGACTATGATTACTCTTTACCAACAGACAGATGTGAATTTTGACTGGGACTATTTTCAATCTAGAATAAACAATGAATTGGTTGCTAACATCGGGAACTTTATTTACAGGACATTGAGTTTTATCTATTCAAAACTTGATGGAATCGTTCCTGATCCAGAAAAATACAATGATTTAGATACTTCTTTTGAACAAAAAATCTGGAACATAGAAGATGAAGTTGGAAAAGACATCGAGAATATTGAATTAGATAAAGCGTTGAAAAAAATCTTAGAATTTTCTGGTTATTGCAATCAGTATTTCCAAAAGAATGAGCCATGGAAAGGTGGGGAGAGGGCCAAGAATTGTTTATATCTCTGTATAAATGCTGTCAGATCTTTAGCTGTATTGCTAGAACCATTTTTACCTTTCACTGCAGAGAAACTTTGGAAACAACTGAATCTCAAAGAATCTTTATATGATGAAGGTTGGGACTCTATTTCAAAGTCCATAATAGAAGCCGGTCATAAGATTAATAAACCTGAAATTCTCTTCAAGAAGATTGAGGATGAGGAAATTAAAAGACAAAAAGGTAAACTGAAAATTTAGGAGGAAATAGTATGATATCATTCAACGACTTTAAGAAAATGGAAATGAAAGTTGGAATGGTTAAAAAAGCAGAAGAAATTCCAAATTCGAAAAAATTGGTAAAAATGCAAGTAGACATAGGAGGAACAATGAAACAAGTCGTGGCAGGTATAAAAGAGTATTACAAACCAAATGAATTAGAAGGGAAACAGTTTATTTTTGTCACTAATCTTGAACCAGCCAAATTAATGGGAGAATTATCAGAAATAATGATATTGGCAGCTGTCAAAGACAATAAAGTCGTTTTAGTTTGCCCTGAAAAAGAAATAGACAATGGTGCTGTGATAGAGTAAATCAATTTTTTATTTTAATAAATCAAATCTTAATTATGAAAAAAGTAAAAGACTTCATGAATAAGAAAGTAATCTCAGTTTCTCCTGAAACAACAATATTTGATGCTGCAAAAATACTATCAAAGTCAAAGATTGCAGGTGCTCCTGTAGTAGAAAAGAATAAAATCGTTGGAGTAATCAGCATTTCTGACATAGTAAAGTTTATTGACATAAAACTTGGTAAACTGCCAAAAATAGATTCTCCAGGTCTTTCAAATCTTATTTTTGCGTTAATCAAGATGGAAAAACTACGTCAAGATTTCAAGAAAGAGATGAATAGAATAACTTGTCATAGAGTGAAAGAAGTGATGACAAAAGAGGTTATCTCAATTTCTCCAACCATGTCTCTGATAGAAGTAGCAGGATTAATGGAAAAGCATGATGTAAACAGATTGCCAGTCGTCAGCAGGGGAAAACTAATAGGAATAGTCGCAAGGGCAGACGTTATTAAGGCTCTAATAAATTAGAATCTTAATAAAAACAAAAATAAAAAAATAATTTGATTAATTACAATTACAAATCGTCAGAGTCGTCTTCAGTATCTACATTTTCTTCTTCAAAACCACTTCCTTCCCAATCTTCATCATCCCAATCTTCATCATCCCACTCTACCATCAATACACCTCTCGAAAGTAATTTTTGTTGTTTAATATTTGATTATATAACACCAATATTTAAAGATATCTATTAACAATACTAAATTTATTGGTGTTTTTATTAAAAATAAGAAATATAATATTACCTTTAAATATTTTCTGTTAGGTGACTGGTAACGTTAACTAAAGAAAAATTACGTGGAGAATTTGCAAAGGATTGGGAAAAACATTATAAGACTGAATTCTTGATTAGTCAAGGTTTTGTCAGAAAGATTTGTTCAAAGTGTGGTAAAGGTTTCTGGACTATGAATACAGAAAGAGAATTTTGTCCAGATCAACCATGTCAATTCTATGAATTCTTGGGAAACCCCCCTACAACAAAAAGATTCGATTACATTCAGAGTTGGAAAGTCATAGAAGATTTTTTCAAAAAAAATGGTCATGCTAGCATCAGACGTTATCCAATAGTTTGCAGATGGAGACCAGATCTTTTCTTCACTATTGCTTCAATAGTAGACTTTCAAAGAGTCGAAAAGAATGGTATATCATTCCAATTTCCTGAGAATCCTTTGATTGTTCCACAATTCTGTTTAAGGTTTAATGACATTCCTAACGTTGGCATTACTGGAAGACATTACAGCTGTTTCTGTATGGTTGGTCAACATTCGCTCTATGATGGAAGTAAAGGATATTGGAAAGATAGGTGTATTGAGTTAGATTTCAAACTTTTGTCAGGACCATTTGGTATACCGCCAGAGGAAATCATCTTTGTGGAAGACCTTTGGGTCGGTCCTGGTGCATTTGGTCCATCCTTGGAATATTTTGTTAGAGGTTTGGAAATTGGTAATGCTGTTTTCACACAATTCAAACAAACTAATTCTGAAATGAGTGAGATGAATGAAAAAGTGATAGACATGGGAGCTGGTCTTGAAAGATTTGCTTGGATTACTCAAGGAACGCCAACTTCTTATGATGTTACATTCGAACCGATACTCAGACATTTGAGAAAACAAACTGGAATCAAATACGACATTGAATTCTTCTTAAAATATTCCAAACTTGCTGGTTCATTAAACTTGGATGAAGTAAAGAACATAAACAGAATGAGAGAATCGATAGCTATACAATTAGGAGTTACCCCAGAATTACTGAATGAAAAGATCAGACCATTGGAAGCAATGTATGCGATTTCAGATCATACGATGGGTTTGACTTTTGCTATATCTGATGGTTTGTTGCCTTCAAACGTTGGAGGCGGATATAATCTACGTGTGATATTGAGAAGAGCTTTGAGTTTTATTGATGATTTTAGATGGGATATTGATTTAGTTGATGTTTGTGACTTACATGCGAAACATCTAAGTCCTATGTGTCCTGAACTTTCCGAAAACATAAATGAAATTCAAAAGGTTTTGGATATTGAGAAAAAAAGATTCCACAACACAAAATTGAGAACGCAAAGGATTGTTGAAGTCATGACACAAAAAGGGGAAATAATAGATGAAGAAAAATTAATCAAACTTTATGATTCAGAGGGAATAACACCAGAATTAGTTAAAGATTATGTCCCTGAATTAAAAATACCTGTTGACTTTTACTCAAAAGTTACAGAGAAACACATGAGTGAAAATAAAATAATTATTCAAGAACCGATTGATGTCAGCGGTTTACCTCCTACTGAATTGTTAGTTTACGAAGATCCTAAAAAGATGGAGTTTCAAGCAAAAGTCTTGAAGATGATAAACGACAAGTATGCTGTTTTGGATAAAACATATTTCTATCCTGAAGGGGGAGGACAAAAATCTGATGTCGGTTTCATAGATAACACCCCTGTTTCCGATGTTCAAAAGGTTGGAGATGTTGTAGTTCACAGAATAATAGGAAGTTTACAAGAAGGCAAGGTTGTTAATTGCAGTATCAACCAATACAGGAGAGAGATTCTGAAAAAACATCACACTGGAACACACATAGTAAACGTTGCAGCAAGACAGGTTCTAGGTAATCATGTATGGCAACATGGCGCAGAAAAAACTTCAGAAAAAGCTAGACTCGATATAACACATTATGATAATTTGACAGAGGATGAAGTTGAAAAAATAGAAAGTACAGCGAACGATATAATCAGGAAAAATCTTTCTGTAAAAATAGAAATGTTGCTGAGGAACGAAGCAGAAAAGCAATATGGTTTCAGGATATATCAAGGTGGCGTCGTGCCTACCGATAAATTGAGAATTGTTTCTATTGGCAGTATTGATCATGAAGCATGCGGTGGTATTCATTGCGAAAAAACTGGAGAAGTTGAATTAATTACGATATTCAAAACAAGCAGAATACAGGATGGAATTGATAGGATTGAATTTGCTGGCGGACCCGTTGCAATCAATTATCTCAAGGGAGGAGAGAAATTATTGAAAGAGATTGCTCAATTGTTAAAAGTGAGTGAAGAGAAAATACCAGAAGCGGTCAATCAGATGTTTGAATTATGGAAGGAAAAAAGAAAAGAATTGAAAAAATTAGGAAAGTGATGGAATGATTTCAGAACAAGAATTGAAAAGTTTGAAAAACAAACAAAAATTGTTGACTCAAGCTGCTGAGATTTTAAAAGTTCAAGAAAAAGATTTACCAAGAGTTGTCAAACGATTCTTGGATGAGATTAAAGAATTTGATGAAAGATTAAAGAAATAAAAGATTAAATTTGTTGACTAACACACCAAAGTGGTCTTTGTACTATAATATTACATATGGCATTTTCCACTTCACTGTTTGTGGGGCTGTTTATTGTTTTGCCTCCATTCAAGCTACTGATTGTAATTGTAGGGACTCCTTCGTTTTTGATTACTTCTTGTAAGAATATCTGCCCGTCAGAATTTTGTGTAATGCTCTCTAAATCTTTCTTAACATCTATACACTCCAAACAACCAGTAGTGTAACTATACAATATTAGCGTGTAACCTCTCGGCAATAGGGTTTTTTTTTGTTGTTCGTTCAATTCATAGTTTAGAATTTTTTGTTCCGGTATTTCTAATTTCTCTTCTGTTTTACCAAAATAATTTAACATGGCATAAGTAAAAGTTGAACCAAACATCAATATTATGAACAAAAACGCGATTGTTTTATTTTTTTTACTTGTCATGTTTACACAACCTGAATCAATTCACAATTAACATCTACTTCAACAAAATGATGTGCTTTTCCATCCCTGAAAACACTACATTGATTCTCTGGTTGATTATCTAAAGTTTGACGTGGGTTATGTGCAACATCACAAATCCAATCTGGTACATCTTGGATAGGGTTTAGTAAACATGGGCCCTTGCTTAAGTCTATGTTTTCATTTAACTTAGCATTGCATTCCTGTTCACATGCTAAAATTGCATTATCTTTATCAGATGGTTTTTCTGGTGGTCTTTCTTCTTGACCAATACATCCACTAATTAGAATAATTCCAATCAATAAAATCATCAATTTTTTATCCATATTCATAATCTAATTCCTAGAAATAAATTTTTGCATAGAAAAGACTTAACAAAAAAATGATTAAATCATTAGTCTTTTTTTACTGAACAGGTTTCATTTCTTCTGATTGTCCTCTGAAGATCTTTGCAAAAGGTGGTACTAAAATCAGATAATCTTCGTCAATTCCTATTATATCTCCATTCATTGCCATTGATGTTTTTCTTAGTCTCTCAACAGATCTCTTCAATTCTCCTAGATCTCTTTCTCTGATTTTCTTTATTCTCAAGAAAACAATGTTACCTTCTCTCAACATTTTCTGAACTTCTTCGACGTCTCTGTAATCATTCAAGGTTTCAATTCGTATGTTGACTTTTTTTCTGTCTTCACCTTCAGTATTTACTTCTATAAAGTCTTCACCTTCTCCTGCGGTTTCTTCTTTCCTAAAAATGGATTCAAATATCATACGTCTTTTCACCTATTTTGGATTTGATACTTAAACTTAAATACTTTATAACTCCCTCTTAGCGGCCTCTAGCATACTCACAACATTCCATATCTGTGTCCTCGTGTATATGGGCATGTTTGGGTCGTTTATTATATCATCTAAAACCGATATAGCTGTACTCAATCTTATATCCCAATTATTATCACTTTTTTCCGTCAATTCTTTTCTCGCTTCTTCAGCTGCAGCCCTTATATTTCTTGGGACTGTTCGGTCTTCAATTATACCGTTCAATAACTTTATTATCGGTTCTAGATTTTTCATAAAAATCACTCTTTTATCATTTCTCTTAATTTTGGTTCCATCTCTTTTAATTTTGTTGTTATTCTCTCTTCAGCTTTCTCTAATGTTTTTGTTCTTAGGTCAAAACTCTCTCTTTTTTCTTTCAATTCGTTCTTTAATTCAATGGAACTTTTCTTTATCATTATCGACCCAGTGATTTTATAGGCTTCTTTTTCTTTGCTTGCTTCGAGATCTTCTAAGGCTTTCTCTATTTCCAGTATCTGTAATTTCATGTTTTCTTTTTGTATCATTATCGATTGGAGTTGTTGCTGATAAGATTGGAACTGACCGAGAAATTTCTTGTCTTCTTCTGTAATCATATTCATTCCTCCAATTCTTTTAAGGCCTTAACAAGGGATAAATATGAATTGATAACAGCTTTTAAATAACTTATCTTTTTAGACTCGATTTCTATGATTAAATTATTTTTATCGGTTTTCAAATCGATATTTAGCTCTTTTTTCCCCTTTACATCAGGCAATAAACTTTTCATTATTTTTTCAGGATCTTTGCATTCTATTTTTAATATCGCTTGCATACTATCAAAATAAATTAACATTAAAAGAAATTAATCTATTTTGCTTGTACTCTTTTTACTACTGGTGCTCTCATCTTCACGAATATTCTATAACCACAGAAAGGGCATCTAATTCTTTCTTCAATTTCGTCTATTACGTTTCGACATTTTAAACATTTGAAACCCATAATTATCACTCCGATTCACTCAATCCTGTTGTTGGTGTATAAGCACCGCCGGTAAACTTGGCATTGCATTTCTTACATTGCCATATACCAGCAGATAATCTTTTGAGGGCCGTTTTTTTACAGGAAGGGCAAATATATGTCATTTTTTGTTTTCTTTCTATTTTTTCGAACTCTACCTTGACACCCCTTCCATATCTAGGTCCATATCTTCCTGTTAAGCCAACTTTTTTTGTTCTTCCCATAATAATCATTTTAATATTTTAAATTTTTGGCCGCCAATCAAAGCATCCAAAATCTTTTTTAATTGAGGATCATCAATCACATTCTTTATCTGACCAGCTTGATATAGTTGAACTAAATAAAGTTCTAATTGTGTTGCCAGTTCAGGTTTAACTACTCTTATCCTCCCTAGTCTTTCTATGGCCTCTTTTGTCAATATCTTCCTCATTACAACCTTTTTCATTTTTTCTAGTTCTTGCATTTGTTCCATTTGTTCAGGTGTCATATAGTTCATTTCTTCACCTCTGTTGCAACCTTTTTCATGAATTTTTTGCCTTCTTCACTGATAATTCTACCCCTTTTCTTGGTATTTTGGTTTTTTTGTATTAAACCAGCCGATTCTAATTGTTGTAAGCATTTTCTTAATATGCCACCACCACACCTTCTAAACCTTTGTGGTTTATGGCCTCTTTCCTTTCTCCCACCATAATAAGTTCTTAATCTTTGAACACCGACAGGACCGTCTAAATAAACCCTTCTTAGTATTGATGCTGTTCTTGTATACCACCAATCCTCTTGTTGAGGAGGGAATTTTCTATTCATTCCAGTCTTGGCAAAAGTTGCCCAAACAGGTGGCTTAATAACCTCAACTTTTTTCAATTCTTCCTTACAAACTTCAATGAATTTTTTCGCATCTACGTCTTTCATATCAAACACGTGTTGTTCCAGATATCATTATGTAGGCGGTAATGTTTATAACCATTATCAAACCGCCAGCAATCAACAATACCATCAATACAATAACAGGTAATGAACCTATTGTACATATTTTAAAACTTTTATCTTTTTCGCATAAACTCCATACTTTTGCAATGTTGTCAAATATGTAAAACAAAACAAAAGTACCAATGAAAACTACTGTCAAGCTAATACCTACGATTTTCAGGTTTAATGCCAATTTATTTCCCTCTTTCCTGTGGGATTCTGTATATATTACCGCAATTCATACACTTAATAATTATAAGTTTTTTTATCGGGTCTATTTTAGTTTCAGATGTTTTGTTCTGTATTAGCAGCTGGTTACATTTCTTGCAAAAACTTCTTTTTTGTTCTTTTGTGAACCGAACATTATATCTTTTGCCTATTTTTCTAGCCAATTCTATGTATTTTTTACTTCTTTCAGGGTGATTTTCGAAGTTAATTTTAGCCACATCTAACAACTTTTCTATCCTTTCTTTAGCTATTTTTGTTTGTCCAATAGGTTTATTTTTCTTTATTCTTTTAGTCATCTTAACTACCAGTTGTTCCTACTATAAAGTGGCGAAATGTTTAAATACTTTACTCTCATATTCATCAATATGTTCATACCCAAATATGTCTTGATACTGTCGATTTTACTCATTTCTCTCTTTGTCTTTTTAAATTTTGCTGGCAAGGCAAGTGCAACACAATTTTGTACTCTCGATATTTATGTAAAAGACCAAAATAACAACCCTATAGCTGCTAATATCTATGTTGCCGATTCATTCAGAGATTATGATGATCATATAACCATTAGTGTTCCTATAGACAGTCATAAAGTTGAAGCCAGGAAACCTAATTACGAGTCCGATATAGAAACATTTACTTGTTTTTGCTCTGAAAACAGAAGAGTTGATTTGGTATTAAGAAAAATTAGTGAAGAAGTTGATATAAGATTAGGAAGTTTAGACGTAGACACAGATAATCTTTGTATAAATGATGATAAGACTGTTAGATTGTCAATTCCTATAACCTTAGAAAATGGAAATGATGACACGCTTGTAGTCGCTAAATTCTTTGTTATCGACAGTAATGATAAATGGCATTATATTGGTAAAGATGAACAAAGATTGGACAGTGGTAATTCTAGAACATTCAGTAGAGAGTTTAATTCCGATGAATTTTTCTTTGATGAAGGAACACATGACGTAAAAGTTACTGTACAAAGTGATGATTTCGAGAAAACAGTGTTTTCTGATTTACATGTTAATGATTGTTTTCACAGAGAATATAATGATCGTTATTATAGTGGATGCACCAATTGTTATCCCAAAGATTGTTCTTCCTTTGTAGGTTCAATTGATGTTGATAATGAATATCCAGATCAAGGAGATGTAATTAGAGTTACAGTTCCAATAACACAGGACTGTTTTTATTACTCGCATGACGTTTATGTTTACGATTATGTTGATGATATTTTAGTTAATTCAGTTATTTTGAGGTATGATGGATATAATATTGATACGCAACAATTTACTGTGGATACAGGGGCATATGCAAATGGTCCACATACGATTAAGGTGAGAGCAGAATTCGGTGGCAGAGAAGATACATCAACTAGAGTATTCGTTGTAAGTCCAGTCGGTTATTATCCAACAGGAACTCAACATTGCCTTTCAATAGATAGAATATGGACTGACGGAGATTTGAAAGCTGGAGAAAGTAATAAAATTAACGTTAAAGTCTCAAGTTGTGGAACTTTGTATGAAAGGAATGTAGCGGTTAAATTGGAAGCATTTTCCAACACATTATATACTGGACAATTCGACATACCTCTTGGTGGAAGTAGGGATGCCGCTATTACTTTAACAATTCCTGAAGATGTTTCTGGTAAACAAACATTCAAAGTTACAGCATGGAACAGTTATACTTCTGATACATTTTCAAAAGATTTTATCGTTTACACTGGTGAACCATTCATAGATATTAAACCAGAATTTACCATTGATGATTGTCAAAGAAAAATAATGAGTTTTGATGTTATCAACAAAGGAAAGGCTTCTGATATTTTTACAATTAGTTTGACTGGTTCTGGGGCAGGATGGGTAACTGGTGTTCCAACAGAAATCACATTGAACCCTGGAGAGAGAAATACTGTTAATGCTTATATTTCAGTGCCTTGTGGAACAGAATCAGGATTTTATGAATTCACAATCACTGCCAAAGGTTCACCCCAATATACGGCAACATCTGCCATACATGTGACAAAAACTTTCAAATGGCCTTCTTTTAATTTTCCAACAGGTTCATTCGTAATGACAGGATTATTTTGGTTACCATGGATTTTAATAATTTTATTGGTATTGTTCTTGGTATTGTTCTTTACTGGTTATATTTCTTTGATATCCAGCAGAAGAAAACCTATGTTCCATTGCTATGATGGACATGGTTGCTGATTTTTCAAAAATCTATTTAGGACATGGAAATTCTAAAGTATTTTTTGCAAACTTTCAATGTTAAATTTAGTGAATACACAACCATTCTTTGTTAAAGGAACACCTTGGTAAGGTATTTTTAATTCATCCAAGTAATTTGCCGCTAATTTTAATTCCGGTGGGCATGCCACACCAGCTACAGCCTCATATGAATTCTGTTCTATTATGCGTGCGATACAAGATCCTCCATCTATGACATAAACATCATAACCATTTTGTTTTCCCATATGGGTTGCTTTGTTGACTAGACAATCTAATGAACATGAGGTACAGAAATGTGAAGGTACTTCTGGTTTAAAATTGGCTTTACATGAACCATGGGTATTTTTTCTTAAACATTGGGGTAAAAATAGTGCTTTCTTTTTTGCTTCTATGAACATAGGTCTTTGAATAGAATTTTTAATCTGTATGTCAACCAAGTCTGTTACTACTTCTATTATATTTTGAATATCCATACCAGTGATTTCATGAATCTTAAATTTGTTTGTAAGAGACAATATTCCACAACTGATTTTCTTATGCAATTTTGTATTTTCAGTTGTTTTAGCAATTTCTCTGAAAAAGGATTGAGATACTTTTGTAAAATCGAAATTAAATTTGTAAGCCATACATTAGATTTGATTTAATAGAATTTCAACTTATGTATTAAAAATTAGACTCAGAGTACTCATTAATAGAATACTAATAAAAGGAATTTTAATTTTCCATCAATATTTTCCCTTTTTGCATAACTAACTTTTTCATTTTAGAAACACCTATAGCACTCTTTACTCTACTAGAAATGAATTGGAGATTTGTCTTTGGATAGTAATAGTTTATTGCATCTAAACACCATTGACCCTCTTTAGTCAAAGAAAAGTATGCTTCCCTCGCAAGTTTGTATGATTTTAATAAGTGAGCCTTTTCTAGTTGTTTAAGATGATATCTTAATAGAGGTGCATTTTCATTAATTTCTTTGGCTATTGCAGACATGTATTTTTTTTCTTTGCTCAGAGCCTTAATTATTTTTCTTTTTACTGAATCCCTCAATAAGTTATTAATTCCAATTGGAGCTTCTTTTATCTCAACCATTTTTTCAGAATAATTCCTTTTTTTTGTAAGTATTTTGTAAATTATCAAAAGTATTACAAGGAATAATATGTACGGTAAAAAGTCTAAAAAAATATTGACAATTCCTGGAATTTCTATGCTTACCATGATAGTAATGTTAGTTCTAAAAGTTTTTAAACCTTTTAAAATGTTTTTAAAAAAATAAAAAACTCTTTAAATCATTTTTTAACTTTTATAAGTTTTACGAATACGAGGCGTTTTATACTCTGAAAACCAATTTTATGTTAGGTGAGAAAAAATGCCAGATCCAGTCTAAAAATATACAATAAGGAAAAGGATATACAGAACATAAACATATATCGGATTGTATAAATTTGAAGTGGGGCGCCCTTCTTTTTATAAAAAAATCCAAAATTAGAGAAATCAAATAAATCTTCTATTAAAAAAAGCCTCAGACGGGATTTGAACCCGTGGTCTCCACATTACCAGTGTGGCGCTTTAACCAGGCTGAAGCTACTGAGGCTTTCAATAAAATTTCAATTCCAAAATTTATACACTTTATTTAGTAATTTTTTCTACTATAAAATCTTTGAAAATGAGAACTTTATCGCCTTTTTTAACGGATAAAGAAGGATTAATTTTCACATTAATTTTTCTACCTTCATTATCAACAATAGCTTCTTTTCCTTTCAATTCAATTATTTTTCCAGTAATCGTCAGACACATGATTATAAAATATGCGAAGAATTATTTAAACTCTCATCTAGTTTTCTTCAACCGGTTTTTCATTGAAACAAAACTGTCTGAAATCGCAATAATCACAAAGTCTTGTCACCTTTTTAGGGAAATCATCCAACACTGGTTTCTTGCTTCTGATAGTATCTATATCATTCTTTATCTCTTCTATATCTCTATCAGAAATAGGGTAGAAAACACTCTCACCTGTCCTCAGATAATAGAAGGAAACATGTTTTGGCATCTCTCCAAACAATTTCTTCCAAAGGAATGCATACGCTTTTCCTTGCTTTAAATGTTCTTCTGGTATGAAATGTGGAAATGGACATTTGGAAGTTTTATAATCTACTATTGCTATTCCTTTCCCGAATAAACTCATTGTTTTGTCAACAAACCCAGCCATATCTTCTTCCTCTAGTTCTAACTTCATTTCCATGTTTTTTGGATAAAAGAATCTTTTTATTTCATCTTCATACCACTTTGAATTTTTATCCAACTCTCTCATTTTATTTACTAATGAAAATGCGAGTTTTATCGCGTAGAAATCCAAGAACTCTTTTGTCTCGTTTAAGAGTTGTGTTTTCTGTTTTTCACTACTGAAACAATCATCATACAACTTCCCTATCTGGTTCCATTCAGTCTCCAACAAAGAAAATAAAGCTTTCCTAAATTTTTCCCATATTTCTTTCCAATCTTTCCCTTCTTCTATGTCAGTCAGATCAATAAAGGTGAAGAAATGTTCTAATACGCGATGGACTATTTTTCCTCTAACTAGAGATGGTCTAGGTTTTTCTTCTATATGTCTAACATGTTTGTAGAAAAATTTCCTAGGACATTCAAAATAACATGCTATTGATGTAGGAGATAAACGAATTTTATTATTTTTTTCCATAGAACCAACATTAATATTAAGAGTCTTTAATTCTTAATCTTTTATTCAATAAAGATTGATTTTCTAGATAATTGATTCAGCAAATTCTATTAAAACGTCCTTTGGGTTTTTAGCTTTTACTACACCTGATGCAAGTAGAACTCCAACCGTTCCTAATTCTAAGGCTTTTTTTACATCTTCTCCTTTTGTAATTCCTGCTCCACAAAGAACTTTGATATCAGAATTAATTTTTTTTATCTCATTCACAGTTTCAGTGACAACTTCTGGTTTTGTTTGTGACACTGATATTCCAGTACCGATGAGTTCTGGTGGTTCGTATGCTATGAAATCTGGATTAAACTTGGCAATTTCTTTACTTTCATTAACATCAGCAGAACAACAAACAGAAATCAATTCATAATCCTTTGCTGTCTTCACACATTGTTCGATTTTATCTAATCCTAATTTTCTTTCAGAATGGTTTATTAAACTGCCAACAGCACCAGCTTTTTTTAACGCTAAAGCAGAAACATGTCCTGTAAATGCTCCTGGTTTAATCGCATCCAAATGCTGTGATAAAACTGGTATGTTAACTTTTTTTGATATGAGATTAATATCAGTGAACTGTGGAACAACAGCAATGTTAACCTTGTATTTTTTAGAGACAGATTCGCATATCTTTGCTAATTTTAAAGCATTTTCACCAGTACTTTCTTCATAACATTTAAAATTGATTATTATTATTGGAGTTTTCATCGATTCACCTTCATTTAATTTCTATTATTCTAGCTTTTCCATCAGATTTTTTAATCAATACCTTGTCTCCAGCCGTGACTTCAAACATGATTTCGTTATTATCAGCTGCTATCAAACCCAATCCTCTCAAGATTTCGATTTCGATTTTTGAATTTTCATCTACTATTACACAATTTTTTCCTCTGTTTGGATTCTTGTATGCCATTCCAAGCCCTTTGGAGAATTTTTCCCTGCATATAGAATAAAAGTATGCAGTGTTTCCATAGGGAGTCGCAACTATTAAACCATCGCTGATCTGTTCATCCTCGATGATTTTTCCGTTAACCTTTATTCTTAATCTTAAGGCTTTGGTTGGGATTTTATGATGGATACCAACTTCGTTTAAACCAATCAATTTCTTATTCTTGTCATCATTCACGATTATCTCGACTTTCATTTCTTCTTTTATTCTATATTTTTTTTCTCTAATTGCTTTCAATACCTTAGAATAATCTTCTTCTTTACACTTCACGCAATACTTACTGTTTCTAATCATTATCCTTGGTATTCCTGGATAAACTCTTTCTGCATACAATGCTGAACCATCACCGCCAAAAGATATGACAATCTCAGGATTTTCATTGTTTAATTCCAAGCCGAATTCTGGTAATTTATCTTCAATAAATTTTCTTGCATGCCCGACTACTACAACTTTCATTATATCATCATTTATTCATCTTTTTCCAATCGCCAGTTATTTCTCCTTTTACTCCATGCAAATAATTGTAAGCATTCAACCCTGCTTTTGCACCTTCTCCAGCAGCAACAACAATTTGTTTGAATAATGTGTTTGTAACATCTCCAGCAGCGAATATACCAGGATGATTAGTTTCACAATTATTGTTAATCATTATATGAGTATCCTCCAATTTGACTAAATCTTTTATAAAATCTGTTTTAACTTCAGAACCAACTTCAACAAAAACTCCATCGATTCCCAATTCTTTTTCCTTTTTTGTATTTACATCCTCTAATGTTACAGATTTTAAAATTTTATCACCATGGAATTCTACTATTACGCTGTTTAATACAAATTCAACATTCTTTTTCTTTTTGAGTTCATCGACAAAGGATTCGAATCCACGGAATTCGTCTCTTCTATGAATAATATAGATTTTCTTAGCAATCTGACTCAGTAATATAGCAGCATCAAGAGCAGCATTTCCTCCACCAACCGTAGCAACTATCTTATCCTTGAAAAACGGAGCATCACATGTTGCACAGTAAGAAATTCCTTTTCCAACAAATTTGCTTTCACCAGAAACGTTCAAACTTCTAGGAGTTTTGCCGAACGCTAGAATGATTGCTTTTCCCTCATACTTTTGTTCTGTTGTTTTAACGATGAAAGTTTTTCCCTTAGGAACTATTTTCACAACTTCATCATAAACTATCTCAACGCCGAAACTTTTCACTTGTTCTTCCATCGCCTGTATGAGTTTAAACCCTTCTATTCTCTTAAAACCAGGATAATTCTCTATGTGTTCTATATTTATGGTCTCGCCGCCCAAATTTTTTGTCACCATTAAAGTCTTCAACCCCCTTCTAGAAGTGTAGATTGAAGCAGTTAATCCAGCCGGGCCGGCTCCAACTACTATAACATCATACATAAAATCACTATATATCTTCTGTAATTAAAGAATTATTATTTTCGCTTTATCACATTGGGTATCTCATCTATTAAATCAGATGCCATTAATCCTTCGCCATATCTTCTCGCAGCCAAATCTCCTGCCATGCCGTTTATGAAACAAGCAGCGCATGCGGCATCGAAAGGATCAATACCTCTTGCCAGGAAAGCACCACATATTCCTGCTAGAGTGTCACCAGTACCTCCAACAGTCATGTAAGGGTTTCCAGTCTTATTTATCGCTGTTCTTATACCATCAGAAATTACATCAATATAACCCTTTAATACTATAATACAACCTAATTGAGTCGCAACGTTCTTGACTAGAGCGACCCTTCTTTCTATTTCTATCTCTGGTTGTAATCCAGTAAGCACAAAGAATTCGTTCGAATGAGGTGTGAGGACAAAATTCCTTTTTATTATATTCTTCTTTTTGATTGCATGGATAGCATCAGCATCTATAACGCAAGGCAATTCTATTTTTTTCAAGAATTTTCTTACAGCTATCATAGTACTCTTTTCTCTCTCCAAACCCCCTCCAATAACAACAGCGTTTGCATCTTTTGCTAAAGTCAACACTTCTTTCAGATTATTTTCATCCAAATAATCCCCATCCAAAGGATATGTAATCATATCAGGGGAAAACGTAGCTATTATGTCTGCAGCTCTTCTTGGAGCAGCTATTGTCACTAAGTCCACACCTGATCTGTGGGCTGAAAGGGCATTGAATGTAGGAGAACCAGAATACTTTTTACTACCACCTACCACCAATAAATGGCCAAAATTACCTTTATGGCTCCAATCTGGTCTCGGTTTATATATCTGCTTTAGAATACTTTGTTTGACTATTTCCATATTATCACATTATCAATTCCGGAATAAAAAATTATTTGGTGTCTGCCCTTAAAAAACCTACATTTATATCAAGTTAAAATTTATAGAATGTTGTATGAAAACGATACAATTTCTAATGTTAGTAGCGCTACTAATAGCAGTCGGAGCTTTAATTTTCACTTTTAAGACTTTCAAAACAGAGACAATCTACAAAAAGACTTTACCTGAATATGGCGATTTAAAAATATTGTCAGCACAATCTAGCGGAGAAACAAGGAATACAATTGATGTTACAGGGACTTATACTGCGTATGCTGACCCGGATAAAGTTGAAGTTTATCTTGGTGTGCAGACAGATTCTACTGACGCTTCAACTTCACAACAACAGAATGCCGATATACTACAAAAAATAAGAAATGGTCTAGCATCAAAAGGAGTATCTTCAAGTTCAATACAGACAACTCAGTATAACTTGGAACAGATAAGAGAATGGGATGAAACTAAGAGAGATTATATCAATAAAGGTTACAGAACAACTCATATCTTGAAGGTTAAACTCACAGATATAAACAAGGCTGGAGAGATAATTGATGTTGCTGTTGAAAATGGAGCAAACAGAGTTGACAGTGTAGTATTTGGTTTATCCGACAGCAAAGCTAGCACAATGAGAACCCAAGTTCTAACCGAATCTGCTAAGAATGCGAGAGAAAAAGCAGATGCCATAGCTAGTGGATTAGATGTAAAAATAACAAATGTCAATCATGCGAGTGAAGGTTATGTCGGAGTTACACCATATTATGCGACAAAGAACTCCGTAGGAGGAATGGCAGAAACAGCAGCACCTACAGAAATATCAGCAGGACAGATTGAGATTAGTGCTTCAGTCAGTGTCAGTTACGAATTTGCTTAATTTTCTTCTTTTTTTATCTTTTCTACCAAATAGAAAACAAATAGGTTAAATCTTTTCTTCGATTAAGTACTGTTCATATCACTCTTGGTAATGCTTATGAAGACAGTGGTGGAACGAATAGATTACCTGTACATGCAAACATAGTAAAAGACTTTATACCAGAACACGGCGGTGGAGAGATTCAAGTCGATGGGGAAGTCGTTCAAAAAAACGGAAACCGGACTTTCATTTAGACTTTTCTTTTCTTCCTAACCTTATCGTAAATCCAGATTATAAGATAAGAAATCACATAATTATAGACTAACAGCAAGATAAAAAAAATGAACACCATACTGGTTCCAATGTAAGGATATAATATATCCTCCAGTATCAGAGTTGTTGTGTTATAAGGAAATATTGAAAAAAATTGAAAACCAATGGATGCTAAAGCCAATAAAAATTTACTCAAAAAAGTTTCATTCCAAAAATTTTCATTGAAAATACTAATACCAAAAAAACCCCAAACTGAAAAAAAGATAGTAAGGATCAATTTTCTTTTATCTAGTTTAAAGAAATTTTTAATAACTTTCATAATCATTCCAAATCTATCTGTGCTTTTTGTAACTTACCTGAATAGTCCACATAAACAGTCTTTATTTCTGAGAATTCTTCTATACCAGTCCATCCACCTTCTCTAGTTCCTATTCCAGTATGCTTCACTCCACCAAAAGGTAGATGAACTTCTGCGCCAATCGTGCTTGAATTTATGTAAGTGATCCCGGCTTCTATCTGTTGGATTGCGAGGAAAGCATTCCTCATATCTTTCGTGTATATAGAAGAACTCAACCCATATTCAACAGAATTCATAGCTTCTATAGTTTCATCAAAATTTTTCACAGGAATCAAAGAAACTATAGGACCAAATATTTCCTCTTGTGATATTCTCATGTCAATGGAACAATTTGTGAATAGAGTTGGTTCAAAGAAGAAACCATTCATCTTCGGTATCTTACCGCCAACTAAAAGTTTAGCTCCTTCATCCAATCCGATATCAACATAACTCTTGCTTTTCTCTTGTGCTGCCTTGTTTATTAATGGACCAACATCTGTCTTTGGGTTTAAACCATTTCCTAACTTCAATTTCTTTATTCTATTGACCAGTATCTTCTCGAATTTTTCTTTTATCTTTTCATGAACTATGACTCTGGAAGCAGCTGTACATCTTTGTCCCGTCGTTCCATATCCACCCCAAATAACTCCATCTAGAGCCAGATTTAAATCAGCATCATCCATGACTATAATACCATTCTTACCACCAAGTTCCAAACCAACTTTCTTTAATCCAGCTTCTTTCAGGATAGTTTTTCCTGTATCCCTATGGCCAGTGAAAGAAATCGCCCTTATCTTTTCATTTCTGATCATCGGCATGCCAGTAGCTTCACCAGGTCCTGTAACTAAGTTTAAAACACCTTTTGGTACTCCAACCTTTTCTAGAATTTCAACAAATTTTGTTGCACATAAAGGAGTATCGGAAGATGGCTTGAAAATAATAGTATCACCACATATCAAAGCAGGAGTTATCTTCCATGATGGTATTGCGAACGGGAAATTCCATGGTGTTATCAATCCACATATCCCTATCGGCAGTCGGATTGACATACAGAATTTATCTTTAAGCTCGGATGGTGTCGTATAACCAAACAACCTTCTCCCTTCACCAGCCATGTATTCTGTCATGTCTATAGATTCTTGTATGTCACCCCTCGCTTCATTTATGACTTTACCCATTTCTCTTGTCAACAATCTGGCTAACTCTTCTTTCCTCTCTCGTAACATCTGTGCTGCTTTAAGGAGTATTAATCCTCTCTTTGGTGCTGGTGTTTTACTCCATTTTTTAAATGCCTTATCAGCCGCGTCAACTGCTTTTTCTACGTCATTTTCATTCCCTAATTGAAATTTTCCAACGACATCTTTAGGGTTGGCTGGGTTTAAACTAGGAAAGGTTTCTTCAGATTCAGAATTGATCCATTTACCATCGATGTAGAGCTTATAATTTTCAACCATATAGAAATATTCTTTTCTGATTTTTTATTCTTTCTTAACTAAGTACTCGACAGCATTTACCATGCTTAACGTTTTCAGAAGTTTATCTGTTGGTACTAGGAATGATTCAACATTTTCTCCAAAACCTTTGGATGCGAGTCTAACTTTTTGCATGAAATCTGCATATTCTGTGAAGTTTCTATGGAAGGATATAAAAATTCCAGTTTTTTCCATTCCTTCACCATGTCCTACGAATACTATGTCTGGTTCTTGTTCTACAAAATCTCTTATACCTTTCATCATATCTGTAGAAGGTTTTGTGAAATTCAATAGAGTGAATGCTATCAAGTTTATACCCAACTCCGATAGATTTGGGACAACTGTGTAGGATTTGATATACTTATTTTCTAGCTTGTGCCTGGTTCTAGTTATCGTAGATTGTGAAGTATTGAGTCTTTTAGCTATTTCTCTATCACTGAGTTTGCTGTTCCTCAAGAGTTGAAAAAGGATTTCTTTTTCTTTATTTTTCATAGACTACATAAGTACTCTAGTATCTATTTAAATTTTTGCATTAATGATTGATTTTATTTTAATGTTTTTCTAAAAATCATTCAATAGGATGCATCAATAAATCTAATTAAAGAGGACAACCAGTCAGTTCACTCAATGTCTGCAATGATTGTGTGCCTTCTTTGTGTTCTCCATTTATAATCCAAGTCGGATATCCGGTTATTCCCCTCTGTTCACATACTGTTGGGACATCAGGACATTCAACATAATTCACATACTTAAACGAGTCACCAAAAACTGTTTTCTGTTCTTTGCAATGTGAACACCATACAGCTCCGTACATAGTTGCTCCTTTACTGGTTAGACACTTGGCAAAATCATCTAAATTATTCGTCTTAACAAAAAATCCGTTAACAGAAGAATAAGTCACTCCTATTACTATGAGTATTCCAAATATTAATGAAACCTTCTTTATTGTCTTCATTTATCATCACTTCTTATAAAAAATAAAAAAAGGGAAAAAATAAAGCTTTATGTTCCACAGCCAGCAGCAGTAGCTTCGGCAGTTGAACCTGAGGTAGTGCTGTATACTGTTGAAAATGACGTCGCTGCTTGATCAGTACTCAATTTTTGTGTACAAACAGTTGGTTGTTTGTTGAAACTGCAACAAACCATTGTTTTAACTGCATCTGCTGATCTACCACCAAAGTCGAATTCACTGACTTTATTTCCATTCAATATCAGAGTTGGTGATCCTTGAACTTGGTAATTATTTGCAGCATCAAAATCTTTCTGAGCATATGCTAATCCTTTAGTAGCATCACTCATACAACTGTTCAATTTTGTACTATCAATCTTAGCTGTCACTAAACAACCACTTGAATCTCCCTTCTGTAAATAACAACTGACATAATCCCAGTATTTTGCATTTTGTTCCTCTCTTATACAAATCTGTCTTAAGTTTTCTTGAGCTTCATTATCTCCGTGCATTGATGTTATTTTTCCATCTGCCACAGAGCCGATGTACTTAACTACTATATTACTTCCTAGTATCTTTGCGACTGGAGCTAAAACTCTTTGCATCTGTAACCCATATGGGCAATTAGATACTACAAAAGCTTCTAAGACAGGTTTATCGGTTTTCTTAAGAGTATCACATGTTTGAGCTTTTACTGTAGTTTCTGTAGTTTGTGTTGTAGGTGTTACTGACATGTCTACAGCAGACGGGAAGAATAATTTTCCATCTGTTGTAATGTAAGAACTGTAATTGTTACCAGCAATACTTAATTTTATGCTGTATAATCCATTGTCTTTGTTTACACTCACTAAAGTAGCAGTACTTTGACCAGCCAACATGTATTTGTTTATGTAATCAATTGCCTTGTTAGCTATTCCTTGAGCATCTCCAGAAACAGGTGTCACGACTTGTCCTGTGATTCCCTTTCCGCTTACTAAGACTGCGACCAATACTATCGCTAGAATTATTGTTGTTATCATCCAAATATTTGTCTTTGGAATTTTGATAGTCACTCCCTCTTTCTTTTTTTGTTCAGTTTTTTCAGTCTCTTCTTTTGGCATATTTACACCATATCTGTAAAAATGTAAATGGTTAACTTTAAATAGCTTCCGATTACCTATGGCTTTTTTATCTTTGATTTGTATCTTCTCAATAAAAGTGAGTTAGAAACGACGCTTACCGAGCTAAAAGCCATCGCACCACCAGCAATCATCGGGTTAAGAAGGATACCTAAAAATGGATAGAGAAAACCGGCTGCAATTGGTATAAGGATGGTATTGTAGAAGAATGCCCAGAAAAGGTTTTGTTTTATTTTGCTAATAGTCTTTTTACTCAAATCTATTGCTGTCACCACATCCCTTAAATCCTCTTTTATAAGGACTATATCACCAGATTCTATTGCTACGTCAGTTCCGGAGCCTATTGCTATACCTATATCTGCCTGTACTAGAGCAGGAGCATCATTTATACCGTCTCCAACCATTCCAACAATCTTTCCACTGTCTTGTAATCTCTTAATTTCTTTTACTTTATCCTCAGGAAGAACTTCTGCCAAAACTCTGTCAACTCCTACTTGGTTGGCTATCGCTTTTGCAGTCTTCTCATTATCCCCCGTAATCATAATCACTTCTTTTCCCATGTCATGCAATGCCTTAACAGCTTCTTTAGAATATTCTTTTAGAATGTCAGCCACTGCGATGATACCAATGATTTTTTTATCTAGAGCGACTATCATCACAGTTTTCCCTTCATCCTCTAACCTGGTTATTTGCTCATCTATGTTTTCTATATCAATCTTGTTATCAGACATCAACTTTCTATTACCCAGTAAGATGGTTTTTTTATCATAACTGGCTTCTACACCATAACCTGGTATAGCTTTGAATGAATCGGCATAAGAAGCTTCAATTCCTTTTTTACTCGCATTTTTTATTATTGCTTCTGCAAGAGGATGTTCTGAACCTTTCTCAGCTATTGCTGCAAACATCAATACTTCATTTTGTTGCGAGTTTATGGGAATGATATCAGTGACTGTAGGTTGTCCTTTTGTCAATGTTCCAGTCTTGTCAAACACTATGGTCTGCATCTTGTATGCTGTCTCTAAAGATTCACCATTCCTTATCAATATACCGTTCTCAGCACCTTTACCAGTACCGACCATTATTGCGGTTGGCGTTGCAAGGCCTAACGAACATGGACACGCTATAATAAGGACTGAGATGAATACCGTTAAAGAGAATAAGAACGGAGTCATGGATGAATAGTTTTCCAGGTACGATCCCTTTAGAATTGTACCACCCAAGAAATACCATGTTAATGAGGATGCCAATGCTATTATTATAACTGCAGGAACAAAGTATGATGCGACTACGTCTGCCATTCTTTGTATGGGTGCTTTTGAACCTTGTGCCTCTTCGACTATTTTAACTATCTGTGCAAGCATCGTGTCCTTTCCAACCTTCATTGCTTTAAACATCAGTAAACCAGTTTTGTTGATTGTTGCACCGATAACTTCGTCATCCTTCTTTTTTTCTACTGGTATGCTTTCACCACTGATCATCGATTCATCGACAGAAGAATAACCGTCTGTTACAACACCATCTACTGGTATTTTTTCCCCTGGTTTGACTACTATGATGTCACCTACTTGAACTTTTTCTACAGAAATCTCTACTTCTTTTCCATCTATCATTACTATGGCTGTCTTTGCCTGTAATTTTAGTAAATTTTTTATCGCATCTGAAGTCTTACCTTTTGCTTTGTCTTCCAAATACCTACCTAAGATTATCAAGGTTATTATCACTGCAGCACTGTCAAAATATAGTTGAACTTGGAAACCACGTTGAATGAAATATGACGGAAATATAGTGAGAGCAGCACTGTAAAAGTATGCGGCCGAAGTACCAACAGCTATCAAAGTATCCATGTCAGGTCTTCTGTTCTTTATAGAATTGAAAAAGCCTTTGTAGAATTGTGATCCAATCCAGAATTGTACAGGAGTTGTGAAGACTAGAAGAACATACGGTTCTCTGAAAAATTCTGGAACCCACGGGAATATGTCAGAAAAACTTCCGAAGAAGACAGGTATAGTGAAGATAAGACTGGCGACGAGTTTTATTTTTAGATTTCTTATTTCTTTTTCTCTTGCACCGCTTGTTCTATCATCTTCAGCTGTGTATCCAGTCTTCTTTACAGCTTCTTTTATTTTAGCTACATCTATTTTGTTTGGATCATAATCAACGTATAGTTTTTCAGAAGCGAAATTTACTGTTGCGTTTATTATACCGTCATAATATTTTAGACTATTCTCTATCGTTTTTGCACAGTTTACACAATGCATGCCAGTTATTATGAATGTGGCTTTTGCTCCCATATCATCATCCAAATAATTTCTTGAAAAATCCTTTCGATTCTTTCATTTCTTCTGGTTGGTACCCAACATTCTTTATAGTTTTCACAATATTTTTAATATCTGCTTTTTCATTGTCAAATTCTATCGTAGCTTTTTCTGATGTATAATCTACTTTAGCACCCTTCACTCCATTTAAATTTAGAATTGCATCTTTTATTCTGTTTTCACAACTTACACAATGCATACCTTTTATCTTCAATTCTATTTTTTCCATTTCAACCACCACATCCACTGCCACATGTTGCACCACAACTATGTGATGTTTGTGTTTGGTTCAATTCCTGTTTAACATTTACGTTACTAATATCATTCTTTATTATTAATTGACCTGATACCATTCCCATCGGACATGTGAATATGACTGTTCCTTCTTCGTTTGGAGTGAACTCTAAAGTCACAGTCTCTCCCACTCTGGTGAAATCTTTGCTCAAGCCATACTTAGGTATACGTATCCCACTCAAACAAGAAGTTAATTTTTCTACATATATATTCAACTTCACTGGAACTCCTTTTTTCAAAACAAAAGTATCAGGATTCCATCCATTCTGGTTGACTGTCATGTTGATTTCTTGTATATTGCCAGAAGCTGTTACAAGGCCTGTGACTGGATTCTTAATTGAACTTAAAATATTAGAGCTAGGTAGCGCATAACCTGACAATGTTAAACCGCGGTTCAAAGTTACTAGTCCTAGAGCCATTACAACAACTGCTGACACTTTCATGATTTTTCCTATAGATTTGTGTGTTAAGAATGATAATGCATTACCAAAACCAAACATCAGCGGTATAGTTCCTAGACCGAAAGTCAATAGGCTTAATCCCCCCTGGATTGCACTTCCAGTTGCAGCAGCATAGATCAACATTGCTTGCAATGGACCACAAGGCATGAGTCCATTCAATAACCCAAAAATCACAGGTCCTCTGCCTTTTGTGTGCTTGACTAAGTTTGGAGTCCTGATTGTTGTAAATCTTCTTAATTGTGGGATGAAAGTACTTAGACCATATAAGACCATGAACATTCCTGCAAAAATAGATAAGTAACCACGGAATTGATTGGTTAATAAAAATACAGAACCGATAAGACCTGCAAGTAATCCAAAAATTGTGTATGACGATAATCTACTGATGTTGTATAGGAAATGTTGTTTTACACGAGATGATTTTGAATTATCTTGATCTTTAGTTGTATATGCTATTACAAAACCGCTACACATTCCTACACAATGCACACTCGTTAGTAAACCAGTTATGAAAATAAGAACTAGTCCAGCGTTTGGGCTCACAACTGGACTTGAAAAGAGAGGTAGATTACTCAGAATAAAATACAGCCCTATGAAAAGGAAAATCAATCCAGTATATTTCAGTATCTTTAATTGTCTTTCACTTACTGTGATTTCCGAATAATTATTTTCTTTTGACATTAATTTACCTTTTGCATATTATGCATTCTAAAACTCTTGAAGCCAAACCTCAAGAATAAATTTTTACAACATTCACTACAAAAATAAAATTTCCTATTATGTCTCTTTATAGATGTCAAATCGTATTTTATACTCATCCCACATGTTTTACAATACTTCAAAGTATCTGCGTCGCTCATTACAATATTCTTACATATTGGACATGGCATTCCTTCTTCAATGATTTCCATATTATCACCTAACCTAAATTGAAAGGAACAGCTTATATCAGTTAGGATGAAACTAGTTTCACTAGATATCATAGTTAGAATTTAATTGTAAAATCCTTAAATTCTCCTTTATACCCCTCCATTCTTACGTCAACCTTATAGATCATTGCAGCATCTTGACCAGTTTTTAAGAATTCTATAAAATCATTGATTTTATCTTTGTCTCCTTCAGCCATAACTTCAACTCTACCGTCTCTTAAATTTCTAACCCAACCTTTGATATCCAAATTAGTAGCAACATTTCTAGTGTTTGCTCTAAAAGATACTCCTTGTACTCTGCCAGAAATAAATGCATGAAATCTCTGTTTCATATTTACTACTTAAAGAAAGTATTTTTAAATAAATTAATTGACAGCAACATCTGCCCGATTCTGTGATGAAATTAAAAATAATCTTCTATTTACCCCAAACATTAAGCTTAAAATAGAAATTTATCCTATTCTAAAATTTTGATTTCATAGTTCACAAAAGGTTTTAATCTTTATTGTTTTTTCTTACATTTTTCTTTGTATCATTTTTTTCTACTTTAGTTTCTTCAAAAATAGTTTCAGGAAATAAATAGCCTACTAAACCACAATTTAGACATTTATACGGTTTAGGAAATACGCCCATACCATATAAAGGGCCTCCTCTAACATCTTTACTTCCACATCTTGGGCAAACTCTGACCCACTTTCCTTTTTTCTTCACAATCTAATATTTCTATTTCAAAAGAACAAAAACCTATCTTATCCAGTTTTATAATGTTTTTATAATACTAAACACATATTAAATATATAAAAAGAGGTGTTTTTCTTGGCTGAAAAAGATGTTAGAAGTGTAATCGTAAAGAGCGCAGTAAGAGACCTACTAAAAGACAAATTCAATGTCGGTGATGATTTCTTGAAGAGATTAGACACAGATGTCGCAGCAATGGTCAGAAGAGCAGCAGACAGAGCAAAGGAAAATAATAGAAAGACATTGAAAGCAAGAGATTGTTAAGCGCTCTTCTTTTTTTATTTTTTCCCATTCTTCTTATTTAAAGAGTTCATATTTCCTTCAGAACAACGATATTAGCCATTCCTCTTCTTCTTCTTTCGACTAGATTTTTCATCTCCAACTTGTCCAGGATCCTGCTTACTTTCACCTTAGAATAACCCGTCTTCTCTATCAGATCATTCTGGAACATAAATCCTTCAGCGGTGACTATCAGGTCAAACACCTTTTTCTCCTCATTCTGGAGCGACTTTAAACCTTCCTTGACCTTTGTCTTCTCACTTACATTAACTTTCTCAGAACGATAGGATGTTATCAGCAAGGATAACCCAAGGACACCCATCGCTGCATCTATGACAAAACCAGCCAACACCTCGGTCGGAACGCTGCCCTTGTAAGGACATGATTCTGGTGGCAAAGGACAGGTCTTATGCAAATCCAATCTTAAGCTAATGATAAGGTTAGTTATCAGATAAAGAACAATGAACAAAACTACAGAGAAAACTACCAGTATCGCACCGACTTTCCTCAAATCAACGGTTATCATAAAACCTACTTCAACAGTTGAATATTTAAATTTCATCTCTAATTGCCTTCTACGTGAGAATATGAATAAATTGTCTGCCCTAGAGACAGCAATAACAAATCGAGAACTACAAGAAGTAGATGAAATCTCAAGAGTAAAGAGCGAATGGCAAAAGGCATTAAAAAAACTGGAAAGAACTTTAGGTAGAAGATTGAATGATGGAATTGAATACGATCCTAACAGATGGTATGAAGAAAAGACAGGTGTAACTATTACTGAAACTGGGAAAATATTGTTTACTACACCAAACAGAGTAGTAAATTTTGATACTTACAGTTCTTTTCAATCAAAACTTTTTGCTGTTGCCCATGAAAAGTTTGGGCATATAGCCGATGCAAAGGAATATCATGGCGGAGATTGGATAAAAACTACGGATGAATTTAAAACATTTATAACACCAGAGCAAAGGGTGAATTTGAGAGTTGCACACTTGTTGCCGAAAGAATTATATGATGCACAAATTGAGGTTATTAGAAAACGTTTCAAATTTTCAAAAATGGATCCTAAAGAACTCGGAAAATATGAAATGCCTTTAGCTTTAATCGAGTCTCTTGGAAGAATAGGAATGCAAAGGAATGATGATTTACTCGAATTATTTTCAAAAATTCAACTGGTTACTGAACTACTGATGGATTATGATTGGTTTTGTTTTGCTGGAATCTCAACCCCACCAGCGTTAAACGAAAGTAAAGAATATGGAATTAAGAGAATGTATGAATTTAAAGAATCAGAGACCGCTATCGCCCAATATTTAAAGGGAAGAATTACCCATGTTAGAATACTAGAGAAATTGAAACGGTTGAATTATAAAACGACAATCGATAGCGATTATAAACCAGAATATAGCGTTGGTTTAACGGGAATCAACGATCTAGAACTTGCATTAGAAAACCTCAATAGAGCTTCAAGTTATTGGGAATCTGTAGCAAGACATAATAATACCTATCATGCACCTGAAGACATGGCAAATGCTTTGAGAAGTATACAAGCAAAGATTGAGAAGCATATGAAAAATTGATTGATCAATAATTAGCAATGTTTAAATTGATGATGTTAATTTATCTATTACAAACGCAAATTAGCGTATCTTGATTTGAACATCTCCACGCATGATATGTATGTGCATGTCTAGTAATATGCAAATCACTTCTACAATGGCTATCACAAATCATATCTATCATCGGTTCTGTCAACACGCTTCCGCTACTCGTTCTATTTATACAGTTCGTCTCACTTGTGTCAACTTCTTTTTCAATCGATGTGCTAATCCAAAAATAAAGTGCTATTACCATCACGATGATTATTGGAATCAAAATCAGTTTGTTCATAATCTTTTTTCCCTCTACAAAAACTAAAATCTACTTAATTTTAAAGTAGATATATTTATATTAGGGATGTTTATGAAAATCAAGAATATCCTTAAACTTATTATTGCCATTGCCATCTGTCAATTGATAGGTAATATCGGAACCATATTTACAATCTCCGCAATTTCAACTTGGTATGTTACATTACAAAAACCAAGTTTCACTCCTCCTAACTGGCTTTTTGGACCTGTTTGGACAACTCTCTTCACTTTGATTGGAATATCATTATATTTAGTGTGGAACAAAGGTTTAGAAAACAAGAATGTTAAATCATCGATTTTCATCTTCTTTCTTCAACTAGTATTGAATGTTTTTTGGTCATTTTTGTTTTTCGGCCTAAAATTCCCATTCTATGCTTTTATCGAGATTATAATACTTTGGATAGCGATTGCAGTTACAATCTTTAAATTTTACAATGTATCAAAGAAGGCAGGTTTGATTATAATACCATACCTAGTTTGGGTTAGTGTTGCATTAGCTCTAAATTACTATGTATGGATACTAAATCCATGATATTGATAAAAATTAAACGCATGAGTTACCGTCAAAACATTTACTTTGTGGACAATTGCAAACTTTCACTTCATGACTATTTATTGGGGCACAACCACATGCACCAATTAGGCAATTATTTGGGAAATCACTAGCTGACTTGCAACACATTGATGTTCCAACAGTTCCACCTGAATTTATGCAAGCTTGTTCTTTTCCTGTTGCTGTTGGATTTATTATAGCTTTACATTCGTTGTTTATGCAATCACAATATCCTTGTCCGCAATCCATCGTTCCTGGTTCACACACTGCAGTACATCCAACATTGCAGACAGTTTTGTAATTCTTGTTTATACAACTAGTTGGGTGACAACACTGAGCAGGGACACAGTCATCCTTACTCTGACAAGTAAGTGTATTTACAGGTACAGTAGTTGTGGTTTCTTTTCCTATATTTATTGTTTGCTTTACACAACCCGATATAGCAACGATAGACATCAATACTAACAATATAATCAATTTTTTCATAATTTAATTTTGAATTTTATTACATTTAAATAATTAGCGATAATTTAGGGTATCTTACTAGAACAAAAAACTATCTTATTATTTCATCAGTAGTTCTGTTGAATACAGCAAAAGTACACTGATTATTTTCGCATATCATTCTGAAATCAAGTTCATAAGGACCAAAACCACAAGCATCCAAACACACTTCAATTATTCCTTTTTCTGTAAGAATACACCTTTCATAATAGTTTTTATTTCCTTGAAAACATGGATTTGTACTACATATGCAATCGTCATCCTTTTCACAGTATTTAGATTCCATGGTCTTGCATTCCAAAGGAACCCCTTCCCGAAAAAAAATCCAAAGTATAAGAATTAGAGCAATTATCATTATTCCACAAAATAGTAACATCGGTCGGCTAATCTTTTTAGAAACTTCCTTCTTCATATTAAATGTTCCTTTTTCCCAGAACAAAAATCTATCTATTTAATTATTTTAAATTATTCTCATTTTTTCAATATCTTCTTCGCTAAGAGGTTTGATAATTATTGATTTGCTTAATTTTTCTTTACCAAACTTGATCAAGCCATTCTTCTCTTTTGAATCAGAATAACGAATAGTCAAACCAGATGCTCTCTCAATAGATTTTTTTGTTTTAGGTCCTTGAAGTATGGTTACTGGACCCATAAAATCAGGAATTTCAAAATAATAATCATCTTTTTTTTTCATTTTCAAAAGTTGTTTATTCTCATTTTCATTTCTTCCTACGATTATCTTATTCTCACCAAACCTGAAATGTCTACCAATTTTTAATAATTCAATATCTTTGATATCTACTTTCTTTTTGTGTTTGAATAAATCTCTAACTTTATCTGCAAATTCTTTATATGTTAATAAACATCCTCCAGAAGGACAAGGATAATCGTTTATTTTAAGATTCTTGGCAAGTTCTATTTGAGGTTTTCTTCCTCTTCCTCTTATATCCAAAAATTTTTCTCTATTAACCCACCCTTTCTTTTCAGCATATGTTTCTGGTAATAATTTTGCAGATAATGGTCTCAATATCTTACCTTCCAATCCAGATTCTTTTTCGATTATTTTCAAAGCTTTCATATGTTGTGACATAGGTCTCTCATCTAGAACTTCGCCAGTAAAGATTAAGGATGCACCTATTTGTTTAGCATATTTTTTGGCTTTTTTCAATGTATAAATTCTGCAGTCTATGCACGGGTTCATATTTTTACCATAACCATGTTTAGGATTTCTTATAATTCTCAAATAATCTTCACCTTTTTTTACTATCTTTATTGGAATGTTAAATTTTTTTGCTACTTCTATAGCCCCACAGCCGCCTCTACTACAGAGACAAAATGGTGAAGTAAAATTAATCGTAACCACATCGATACCTTGGTCTAAAATTAATTTGGTTGCTAAGGTGCTGTCCAAACCCCCTGATAATAATCCTAAAGCTTTCATAATTTTCACTTCGTTAATTTTTTGAATATATTTTAAATTATCTTTTCCAGAATTTCAACTTCTTCTTCAACAATTGTCTAAAATAGCATCTTCTACAAAGGTATCTTCCATTTGGTATTTTATCTCCAGAAACTTTTATAACGCTCTTGCAAAGATAACATTTAGTCATAGTAATTATTTCGTTGCCATTTTAATAAACGGAATGCATTAATCTCCGTATTCAAAAACTACGACTTTACATTCTTTACATCTGTATGCACGAAGTCTATTGTATTCTGGATTGAACCCAACTACTGTCTCACCTTTAGGTATTTTTCTATTAATAATTCTTTTACTCTTATCCCAGAGCAACCCTTCCCCACCCTCTATTAAACAACCTCGTTCCATTCTAACTCCACAAAAAGGACATTTTATTACAAAGTACATAATTAATCTTTCTCTTTTCAGAACAAAAACCTATCTGAAAACATTTTTGATAGAAAAATTAATCACTAAAGTAAAAATTGATATCATCTGTTCCTTCATCGTTGAACAATCGTTTCCCATTTGCTTTCACATCTAGAATTTCATGCCTAAACTTTAACGGGACAACTCTTTCGCGTATTCTTATTTTGGAACCTTCTTTTATAATTGTATCATTGCCAACAACTGCATTGACATCAATATTTGTTGGTGAACTGTCACTACTCAATATCTCGCTGTAAGTCCCAATTATACATCCATTAAGTACTGCACCTTTGCCTATGTTAGTACAGTGCATTACAGTAGAGCTGATAATTTGCACGTTATCCCCTATTATACAATTATCACCTATAACAGAGTTCTTCTGTATAGTTACATTATCCCCTATTTCGCAGTCACCGCCTATGGCAACTGGAGGCATCAATCTAATACTTTTATTACCCATTCTTTCTATTGTTGAAGGATGAATCCATACACCTTTTTTATGCAAGTTTCTGAGTTGTATATTTTCATAATTTTCGTGAAGAATATCGTTGGTCGTATGCATATATGAATCGACAGTTCCTACATCGCTCCACTGTCCGGGAAAACCATAACCGTATACTTTTTCCCCTTTATTTACCAAATACGGGAATAGATTTCTCCCAAAACCAAAACTCCCAGCTTGAATCATTTTTTCTATTTCACCATCTTTTAAGATTTCCCTGATTCTAGGTGAAATAAGATAAATACCTGAATTAACCAAATTTGAAGGCGCCTCATCTCTTGATGGTTTTTCAACAAAATTTGTGACTTTATAATCCATATCTAAGACTACTACTCCTAAACCAGTAACATCTTCTTTACTTTTTAGTCCTATAGTTACAAGGGCGTTATTTTTCTTATGGAACTTCATCATTTCATCCAATCTTAAGTCTGCAATATTGTCACCGCCAATAACAAGAACATCATTCTTAACGTCTTTATAGAATTCCATACATCTTCTAAAACCGTCTGCATCTCCTACATCATCACATTTTGATTGATACCTGAATCTTACATCCTTACCTTTATCTAATCCCAATCTCCTAGAAAACCCTTCACCATACTTGAAATAATCCCTAACAGAGGTGTAATTTTTTTCTCCTTTCACAGAAAAAATATAATCTTTACAACCTTGTCTTGCCAAATTTTCCATCGTTAGTAAAAGAATCGGTCTGTTTACTAAAGGCAATAATGGTTTTGGTTTATCTAAGGTCAATGGGTATAACCTTGTACCTCTTCCTCCAGCTAATACTAAAACCGTAGGCATTTCTGCATATAATTGGTTTTCAAGTGTAGGCATGACATCTTAGAGTGTGTTAACCTATTTAAACGTATCTGATACCATATTTTGGAAAATATATTAATCTGAATTTAGATATTAAAATTAGAGGTGATAGTTTGGTTAAAGCTTGGAAGATAATCCTAGCTGCAATAGTTTTTATGATAATTGCACAAATGATCCACACTATCGAGTCAATTATAACGATGAGCTATTACACCAATCCAATATATTTCGCTGTCTGGAGTAAGATAATGATGCCCACAGCAGGACCACCACCAGCTGCATTCTACTATTATTCACTTGCATTCAGTTTTATAGGTGGACTATTCTTTGCAGGGGTTTACTCTGTCATTGTAAATGGAATTCAAGGTAAAAAACTTCTTAACAAGGGTATGATATATGGGCTATTGATTTGGTTGGTCGCTGGTATTCCAGGATATCTATCTTTGATTCTATTAGTTAACTTACCTATAGACTTAGTCATATACTGGACAGTAACGTCACTGATAGTCTATTTGTTAGCAGGAGTTACAACAGCAAGAATCTTAAAATAATCCTTTTTCCTATTTTTTTATTATCCTTAAAAAATATTCATGTATTCTTAGATCATCACTTAACTCAGGATGAAAAGTTAAAGCTAGAATATTTCCTTTCTTTGCTCCAATTATCGTATCTTGATACTTACCCCAGATTTTAGTATCGTCCCAAACTTTTTCTATAGTCGGTGCACGGATGAAAACTGCTCTGAAAGGTTTATCCCCAATCTCAGGTATTTTCACATCGATTTCAAAAGAATCAACTTGTCTTCCATAAGCGTTTCTCAATACTTTCATTTCCATTAAACTCAACAATTTTGTTTCGGTCTTTTTAACCTGTTCATCTCCCTCTTTTGCCAATAATATTGTACCAGCACAAGTTCCAAGAATGGGTAATCCTTTTTTCGCGAGTTCTATTATTTTTTCATACATTCCTGTAATCAGCATGAGTCTGTTTATTGTTGTTGACTCACCACCAGGTATAACTAAACCAGAAATATCATCTAAATCTTTCACGTTTCTCACGTAAACTACATTTCCATCGATTTTTAATTTTTTCAAAACTTTCTCTAAAACTTCAACGTGTTCAGAAACAGCGCCTTGTATAGCTAAAACTCCAATATTCAATTGGTTCCCCTAATTTGCATTTTTTGTTTTTCATCCATTTTTGCAGTATCGATACCTTCCATTGGTTTCCCTAAACCTGCAGAGACTTTTGCGACAATCTTTGGATCATCATAGTGCATTGTAGCTTCAACAATTGCTTTAGCATATGCTTTCGGGTTTTTAGATTTGAATATTCCCGAACCAACGAATATACCATCAGCTCCTAATTGCATCATCAGAGCTGCATCAGATGGTGTAGAAATACCGCCAGCAGCAAAATTCACGACTGGTAATCTTCCTAAATCTCTTGTCTGTTTAACTAATTCCAATGGAACACGATATTGTTCTGCCTTTTCTTTCAATTTGGATTCTGACATATTTTTCAGTTCAGCAATTTCTCTGTTCATGAGTTTCATGTGTCTTACAGCTTCGACCACATTTCCAGTTCCTGGTTCCCCCTTTGTTCTGATCATCGCTGCACCTTCATTTATCCTTCTCAATGCTTCACCTAAGTTTCTCGCCCCGCAAACAAAAGGAACGGTAAATCTTTTCTTTTCAATATGATTTTCTTCGTCTGCTGGTGTTAAAACTTCGCTCTCGTCAACCATATCTACGCCTAAAGTTTCTAGTACTTGGGCTTCTGTAAAATGCCCTATCCTACATTTAGCCATGACTGGGATGGTGACAGTATTAATTATTTCCTTGACTTTTTGTGGGTCGGCCATCCTTGCAACTCCACCTTTTGCTCTTATATCGGCAGGAACAGCCTCTAAAACCATGACAGAAACTGCCCCAGCATCCTCAGCAATCTTTGCCTGTTCTCCGTTAATAACGTCCATTATCACTCCGCCCTTGCACATTTTAGCAAATCCTCTCTTCAGTCTATCAGTTCCTTTTTCTTCAACTATTTTTTTGGTTACTTTCATGTTATCACGATAAAGAATATAACGAACATAATAATAATTGAGTGAATTTAAATCTTTTAATATGATTGTAATGATGTTTTTAAATATTGAAGATTATAGTTAAAAATGATGCCGACGTGGCAGAACGGCTATGCGACCGGCTGCAGAAATTATATGCTGAAACCGGTTTAAACGAGTTCGACTCTCGTCGTCGGCTTTGATATTATGAAAGAGATAGTTAACCCTAAAACTACCCCAGCGCCAATAGGCCCTTACAGTAAAGCTGTGAAATGCAAAGGTTTTATTTTCGTCGGCGGTCAATTGCCTGTTGATCCAAAGACTGAAAAACTAGTTGAAGGTGGTATAAAGGAACAAACTGAACAATCGATAAAGAATGTCAAAGCTATACTTGAAGCAGGTAGTAGTTCTCTAGAAAAAGTAGTTAAGACAACTGTCTACTTGAAAGATATCAATAACTTCAATGAGATGAACGAAGTTTACAAAAAATTCTTCAAGAAAGATTATCCGGCTAGAGCGACTGTACAAGTCGCGAAATTACCAAGAGATTCTTTAATCGAGATAGAGGCAATAGCAGAGGTTTAATATGGCAATAAAAATTTTTAATACGTTAACGAAGAAGAAAGAGAATTTTGAACCAATAAACAAGAACAAAGTCACTATGTTCGTTTGTGGTCCTACTGTTTATGATCATTCTCATTTAGGTCACGCAAGGACATACATAGCCTATGATATAATCACCAGATACATTCGCTACAGGGGTTTCAATTTATTTTTCTTAATGAACATAACAGACGTGGATGACAAAATCATAAATCGTTCAAAAGAGAGAAATATAGAACCAACCAAATTAACAAAAGAATTTGAAGAATCCTTCTGTGAAGATATGAAAACTTTGAATGTGTTGGACAGTGTTAATCTTTTTGCCAGAGCTTCTGAACATATAAAAGAAATTATTAGTCAAATACAACGTCTTATAGACAAGGGATTTGCTTACGTTTCTGAAAATGGTGTGTATTACGATATAACTAAGTTCAAAGATTATGGCAAACTGTCACATCAGAATACAGAACAATTAGAAAAGCATAGGATTGAATTAGATCCTACAAAGAAGAACCAGCAAGATTTTGCATTATGGAAATTCCAAGAACCAGGAGAGTTGAGTTGGGATAGCCCTTGGGGAAAGGGTAGGCCTGGTTGGCATATAGAAGACACAGCAATAGCTGAAAAATATCTCGGTCAACAGTATGACATTCACGGTGGTGGTCTTGATTTAGTCTTTCCGCACCATGAATCCGAAATTGCACAGATGGAATCTCTTTCTGGTAAAAAACCAATGGTCAAGTACTGGACTCATACTGGTTTTTTGATGGTCAACGGACAAAAAATGGCTAAGTCATTGGGTAATTTTGTTGTCATCAAAGATGCATTGAAGAAATTCGATGCAGAAACATTAAGATTATTCTTCGCATTCACACATTACAGGAGTCCTATAGATTTCACAGAGAAAAATTTGGAACAATCTAAAAAAAGTTTGGAAAGATTGTACACAACTTTAGAAAAAGTTCATTCGATAAAAGACAGTAAGAATATTACACCACAAGAAAAGCAGTTCGACATAAAGTTCATTGGTTATAAACAAAAATTCATCGATGCAATGGATGATGATTTCAACACTTTGGAAGCATTGAAAGTTTTATTCGAAATGTCGAATGAAGTCAACAAGTTCATGGTTCATAGGAAAGAATTGAACAAAGATATAAAAGAAAACATTCTGAATATGTTTAAAGAACTTGGAAGTATTTTTGGAATATTACAGAAAGAAATAAAAAAAGAAGAATTGTCAGATGAGATAAAGAGATTAGTTGATGAGAGAGAAGAAGCGAGAAAAAGAAAAGATTGGAAAACTGCTGATGAGGTTCGTGCTAAGTTGAAAGAAATGGGAGTTATTCTTGAAGATACACTTGAAGGAGTTAAGTGGAAGATAAACAAATGATTTTTATAAAATATTAAATTTCAGTTACTCTAAAAATCTATAAACATTTATTCACTTATTTTATCTTTAGATACAATGATAAAATTCTTAGAAAGAAACGAAGTTCCGGAACAAATAGAAGAAATGAGAAAATTTCTTGAGGAAAAAACAAAAAAAACATCCAAAAGAAAATTTACGTGTACTTGCCAAGTCGATAAAATTAATGGTAATTGTATCCATCTCTCATCATTAGAAGGGTCTTTGTTGAATAAGAACTTCAAAGAAAAGGATATAATCAAAATAGAAATAGCAAATGAAGACTATAATGGTATAATAAAAATTCTAGGGGAAGAAGATTGTTGGGTTATTATATTAGGTGAAAATTTTGATATTTCTCAATCAAACAATGTAACAATCTATAAATCTGATGATGAAAAATTCCTATTTAAGAATCAACTTGATGCATTAAACGATGTAATGAAGAATAAAGAAAATAAAATGCTTTGGCAATTATTAAAAAAAGTTTATCTGGAAGATGAATTATGGACACCAATAAAAACTGAAGATTCAACAATAGAACCTCCAAAAATAAAAGAAATTAAATTTTATAACGAGAAAATAACCGAAGACGATAATCAAAAAGATTTCGTACGTAAAGTCATGGGACTTTTTGATAATCCAAAAACTTTATTCTTTCTTGGTTTTGGACCACCTGGTTCTGGAAAAACTGAAGTTATAACCGAAATTGTTAGACAATGTATAGATTTGAATAAGCGAGTACTTGTCACATCTTTTACGAACGTTGCTGTAGATAATGTCATGGAGAAATTATTAGACTTAAATTTAGAAGAAAAACTTCTAAGAGTTGTTTCTGAAGGAAAGATAAAAGTTCCAAAAGTAGATAGAATATCTATTCAGAAAAAACTTCTCAAAGATACAAAAAATACCCCTACCAATATTATAAACGAACACGTGGTAATCGGTTCAACACTCGATAAACTTGGGACAAAATATTTTGAAAACACAGAAAAATTTGATCTAGTTATTGTTGATGAGGCTTCTATGGCTGAAACAACAAAATTGTTATTAGGAATTAAAAAAAGTAGTAAATTTTTACTTATTGGGGACCCTAAACAATTGACACCTTTCTGTGATGAAAAAGAGATAAATCAAATAATAAAAGATTTTATCGAGAAACCATTCTTTGTGAGACTGATAGAGAATCTAAAAGATGAAAATAATGATTACCATTTGATGTTCAAAAAAAATTATAGGAGTCATCCAGATATTTTAAAATTTTCTAATAAATATGTTTACAATAATAAATTAGAATCAAAGGTTAAACCTGAAATATTGAATAAATACAAGAATTTTTCAACTGGAATTAAAGATTGTGATTCCTTTTTTAAAGACATTATAGATCCTAAAAAAGCGGTCGTTTGGATCGACACAAAAAATTTCAAAGGAAATTACGTTCGCTGGGTAAAAAATTCAGCATTGAATATATTTCATGCATCAATTATTGCTGAGATTCTTCATCTCTTTTATAAAAATCTTTCAAATTATGAAGATTTTAAAAATTCTTACAGAAATGATATAGGTATTATCACTCCATTCAATGCTCAATGCAATCTTTTAAAAAATTTTTTATTTGAAAATTCTGATATTGACCCAAAAATCAAAAAAATGGATAAGCCGTTCGAAAAAATATTAAGAATTCCTGAAATTTTTCAATGGATAGACGATATAGAAATAGGTACAATAAATAAATATCAAGGCAGACAAAAAAATATAATAATTTTTGACTTAACAGTGAACAGTCCCCATGTTTCAATTGAGGATTTGAATAAATTGAATGTCACTTTAACAAGGCCTAGAAACAAGATAATAATAATCGGTTCTTCGAACATTAACAGCAGATGGATTAATGGATTAAAAAATTATGTAAATTTTGTTTCAATTCCTACATCAAACATGCAAAGTATTTATGAAAGAATTAATAAGTTGAGAAAAATTTGTGATAGAATGAATAATTTAGATAACATCAAGATGAGAATGTCAAAAATCGAGAATGAATCAGAAAAACAAGTTTTAATAAATTGGATCAAGGAATTGCATCCTGATATTGAAATTGATTATATCTCTAAAAAGATTGATAGGATTCTAAGAACAATAAGTCTAAAGTACTACAACATTAGTCCCGATAGATTAGATTTTGAAAAGGAGACCAAATTTATTGAAGAGTATTCTAAAGAAGGAATAGTTATTGAAAGACAAATAGATAAAAAAATAGAAAAAGAATTTGGGGATTTAAATCAGATAAGAGATATTTCAAAATTAAGAAAAATCAGGGATTTTCTTGTAGAAAAGAAAACTACGTATAAAAAAAATTATTTTTATGTATGTGAAGAAATTGAAAAGAAAATAGAAAAAATTGATTTTAATATAGAAATTTTTGAAGAAAGTCATAAAGGATTGAAAAAAATTAAAGATCTATGTAGAGGTTTATTAAAATGAATGAAAATACAGCTTAACTTCTTTTGTTAAATAAATAAGTCCCAATCAATAACGTTGCACATGTAAAACCTAATGTAGCAATAAAACTCAACACAACGTTTATACTCGAAAATCCAATCATAATATACCTTGTCAATTCTACATCGTAAGTTATAGGATCTAGGTATGTTATTATTTTCAACCAGTCAGGTAAATTGTTAATAGGGAATAATGCTCCTGATAAGAAAAACATTGGCATTATTACAAAATTCATTATTACACCGAATCCTTCCATGCTTTCTAGCACAGATGCTATAGCAACTCCAATCCCGACTACACCTAGAGCGATCAACATCATTATTGGTAATAGAATCAAAAATGTGATCAAATTAACTTTAGCCCCTAGTAACATTGATATCAACAAAACTATGATACCTTGTATTACTGCAGTAGTTGCCCCACCAAAACATTTACCTGCAACTATCGATAGTCTCGAGACTGGTGCCACTAACATCTCTTTCATGAAGCCTACTTCTCTATCCCATATCACAGAAATTCCAGAGAACATCGAAGTAAACATGATTGCCATAACGACAATACCTGGTGCAATGAAATTTTGATAATTCAAACCTGCAACAGGTATGGAAGTTCTCATACTACTACCGAATATCAATAACCAGAATATTGGTTGAGCTATAGAACTGATGATTCTTTCCTTTGCTCTGACATATCTTATCATTTCTCTTAACCATACTGTATAAATTGCTTCTATTTCGTGATTCATATCAATGACCCATCATACCTCTTTTCAATTGTTCTTTTAAATTAGTTGTTTCTTCTCTGATTTCCTTACCTGTCAAACTCAAGAAAACATCGTTCAAAGTCGGTCTACGAATGTTTATCTCTAACACATCGATACCATTCCTTTTTGCAATCTCCAATATTCTTTTTATTTCTTTACCAGCATTCTTTACTGATAAAAACAATTGACCATTGAAAGCTTTGGAATTCTTGAATATCTTGACACCTTTTTTAACATCTTCATCTTTCAAGTCTAGAATAATCGTATCACCACCAAGACTATCCTTCAAATTCTTCGATGTATCCAATGTTATTATTTTACCATGATCCATTATTGCTATCCTGTCACATAGTTCATCTGCTTCTTCCATGTAGTGTGTCGTCAGCATTATAGTTATCTCCTTTTCTTTCTTCAACTTCACTATATAGTCCCAAATGTGTTTTCTTGTTTGAGGATCAAGACCAAGCGTTGGTTCGTCCAAGAACAAGACTCTCGGATGATGTATCAACCCTCTGGCCAATTCCAACCTTCTTTTCATCCCACCAGAGAAAGTTTTCACTATAGAATTTTCCCTATCCTTTAATTCTGCCAATTCCAAAACTTCATTTATTCTTTTTTTCCTCTCTGATTTTGGTACTCCATAAAGTCTTGCATGTAATTCTAGATTTTCTTTGGCTGTTAATCTATCATCCAAACTCATGTCTTGAAAAACGATACCGATACATTTCCTTACTTCTTCAGGTTGTGTCATTACATCATATTTGCAAATCGATGCTTCACCATCTGTTGGTTTTGTTAGTGCACAAAGTATGTTCATGGTTGTTGTTTTTCCAGCTCCGTTAGGTCCGAGGAAGCCGAATATCTCTCCTTGTTTTACTTCGAAGCTTATTCCATCCACTGCCTTAATTTCATGGTTGAATACTTTTCTCAAGTTCTTTACTTTTATTACATCCACAATGATCAACTAAAATATTTTTTTCAACCATTTCTTTTTCCACAATATGTAGATGACTAACAACACTACAACAATTACTATCCAACTTGGAAATGTGTATTGTATATCCCACACTATTAATTCTGTCTGTGTAAATTTTTTGTTATCTGGACTATCATATGTCAATTCAAGATATGCCCTGTTTGTATTTGGCAAGATAAATTTCAATGTAGAACGCTTGTCTATGTCTACGCTTGTAACATAATCTACATCAAAAGTTTTGTTGTCGATCAAAAGGTTTGCTTTTATGGCTCTTGCTTCAGCGCTTCCCTTATTAGCTATTTCAATGGATAATTCCTGAGTGTCTCTTTTTGCCTCTGTCTTAATTATCTCGAATTTAGGTTCACCACTGATTAATATACCGACATCAAAATTCTTTGCAAATGTATTTCCAGATTCATCTTCATACGTTAAATTTATTTTTCCAGTGTATACATCGTATCCTGCATCAGGACTCGTCAATATATCGAATTTTATGTTCTTTCTTTCTCCTGGGTTTATATCCCCTATGTAGAAATTGCCGCCAGCTAAAATTGGTTTTATGTTTGTAGATGTTGAACTAAATTCTGCGTTTACTCTTTTAGCTTTTCCTGAACCAACGTTCTGTATGTCTACTGAAATTTCTGCCTTATCACCAGGGTTTACAGTTCCTGTATCTACTTTCAATATTTTAAAATTTGGTTTCCCTTGAACGACTATCTGTATTGTATAACTATACTTATTAGAATTTTCAAAAGTCACGTACACAGTCAAGTCATAATTTGCTGAAATCGCTGAACTATCAACGAACATCTTATAAGTTACTATTCTAGATTCGCCTACTGATATAGAGTTTATTATTTTATTCGGACCCTCTAAAAGTTTTATCATATCAGTTGGTTCAATTTCTATCATTACATTTTTTGCTTCAGCTACTCCACTGTTTGATATTTCTAATGATACATCAACACTCTTTCCTGGTTCAGCTGGATATGGATTAGTGTATACTGTTCTAACGTTTATTGCTGGTGAATCTACGGCATTTACTATCACTGGTAACAAAAGCATTACTAAAAACAATGGTATCAATTTTTTCATTCTAATTACCTCCTATTATTTTCCCATCCTTTAAACTAATTCTTCTTTTAATACTTTTTGCAATGTTTGGATCATGAGTTACGATGATGAATGTATAACCTTTACTATTGAGTTTTAACATAAGATCGAATATTTCTTTACCATTCTTTGAATCTAAATTACCAGTTGGTTCATCTGCTAGAATTATAGAAGGGTCATTCGCCAATGCCCTTGCTATTGCAACCCTCTGCATTTCACCACCTGATAATTCATTAGGATAATGGTCCATTCTTTCACTAAGGTTAACTAATTTTAATAATTCTTCTGCTCTTTTTCTACTTTTATCCTTATTAACATTGGCAACCTTCATTGGCAATTCTACATTCTCCAATGCAGTAAAAACATTTATCAAATTAAATTGCTGGAATATGAATCCCATTTTCTTTCTCCTTATAAGAGCCAATTTATCGTCTGACAATTTCGAAACATCTTCACCATCTATGAATAACTTTCCTTTTGTTGGTCTATCTAAGCAACCTATTATATGTAATAAAGTTGATTTTCCAGATCCTGATGGTCCAAAAAAACTCATCATTTCACCTTTTTTTATTTTTAAATCTATATTATCCAAGACTTTTAGTTCATTGGATTTACCTAAATTATAAACCTTCTCCACATTTTCTAGTTTAATGATTTCACTCATATCTTATCGCCTCTATAGGATCTAATTTTGCAGCTGACCATGCAGGATAAAAACCACCAATCAAACCCAAAAACACTGCAAATGATAAACCACCTACTGCCAATTGAATTGTTACTTTTGCTTCTGTTAATCCACTTGAAACATACCTCAAAGAATAACTACCGACACCCCCTATCAATAAACCTATAACACCACCAATCAAACTAATAATTACTGATTCTAGCAATATTTCAGTTAAAATATATTTTCTAGTGGCTCCAATAGCTTTCATTATTCCAATTTCTCTTTTTCTTTCTAGTACAGACATTATCATTGTGTTCATCACACCAAGTCCCCCAACTATTGCAGCTATTGAACTTATACCTATAGTGAAAAACCTTATCATATCTATAATACGGGACATTTGTTTTACGATATCATTTGATGTTGTGAAGGTGAAATCATCATAACTACTTTTCAAATCATCAGCAACATCTTGAATTTTTGAAAGGTCTTCAGGGATTATGAAAGATGACTGATAATTTTCCATACTGTAAGTATTCATCATCGTTTCTAAAGGAAGTATAATTGAGTTATCCATATTTGTGTCTGTTTTTTCAATTATTCCTATTACTTCATAAGAATCTTTTTTTACTTCTATGCTATCCTCAATACCTAAACCATTATCTTCAGCATATTGATAGCCGATTAATGCTTGATAAGTATCACCAGTTTCTATTGCTCTACCTGAATTGAGATTTGTACCCTTACTTTTGAAATAATCTACATCCTCAGGTCTAATACCAATAGTCTCTACAGGATGTCCTTGGCCAATTGTTATTTCCCCTATTTTCATGACATAGGGAACAACTTGCTTAACTCCAGAAAAATCCTCAAAATTTTGTAAATCATATTTTGTTATCGATGAATCTCCTGAACCAAGCATTAAACTAGATGATCCTTGACTGGAAACCATTATAGTTCCTCCTAAAAACTGCATCTCTTGATTCATCATGCTGTTCATACCTTCAGAAATAGAACCTAAAGCAATTACTGCAGCGATACCGATAACTATTCCTACTACTGTGAGGATAGTTCTAGTTTTCTGTCTCAATATATTTTTTATGGCTAGATCAATCAAATTATTCACCATCAAGTTTTTTTAATTTGAGATATAGTTCATCAATAACATTTTTTAAATTTTTATGTTTTTTCTCATCCTTGGCAATTTTTGATATCAAATCTCTTGTTTTGAATAATGAAATTTTTATATCTTTTGGCAAAAATATAAAACCTTTTCCTTCCTTGTTGTAATGAATTTCTCTTATTTTTTTTAATTCAGATTCTTTCAATCCAATTATTTGTCCCATGATGCTGATAAAATTATGAAACTTATTTTTCATTTCTTTCATGTTTTCTTCAATTTTTTCTGTCATTTCCTTTCCTTTGATTGTGAGTTTATAGGAAATTCTTCTGTCATCTTTTTTCTCTTCTATCAAACCCCTTTCTTTTAAGTTATGAAGTGTTGGATAAATTGCTCCAGGACTTGGTCCCCAGCCAGTTTCTTCCTTTATTGACTTAATAAGTTCGTAACCATGTTTAGGTCCATTTTTCAGTGACTTCAAAATACATGTTATTAGAAACCCACGCGGAGATATATCTTTCATACTCATATATATCGGTAGTGATATATCGGTACCGATATATAAATACTTTTCATTCAACTTCAAGAACGAATACGCATCAATAATATTAAAAAATAAAGAAAAAGAGTGAAAAATTTTTCAAATTTAGAACTTAACAATCTCTTGCTTTCAATGTCTTTCTTCCATTGTCCTTTGCTCTGTCTGCGGCTCTTCTAACCAAAGCAGCAACATCTGCATCTAATCTCTTTAAAAATTCTTCACTGACATTTGCTTTACCCTTTACTAGCTCTCTGATAGCGCTCTTAACTATAACAGCCATTCTTTTTCACCCCCTCATTTTTGGCTAAAACCCTCTTATACAAGGGTTATTTCATATTTATTATAAATATATACACCTATAAAAAGCTTTGCATTTTTAGGGTTTTAAGGTGTTTTTACGACTGGTTCGTAAAACATCAAGGAAAATGTATAAAAATCATCAAATTTGGACACTTTTCAAACAACTTCAATATTTTTTCCAGAAATTATTTTCCCACTATTTTTATTACAAGAAGGGCATAATACCTTTATAGCATCCACTGGATCAGATGTTTTGGCTTGGCCATTATACCCACACTTACATTTTATCTCAATTGGTATTTCTTGTACCTCGGTCTTTACAGGAACTTGATAATGAATCAGCATTTGCCGTAGCAATAGTTCGAATTCTTTCACATGATGCGATTTTGGTACTTTCACGACAAAGCTTTTTTTACCGTTTTTTGTCCATTCTGTCATGATTCTTCCGATGGTTTCCGTTACATACTTTACTTCACGTGCCAAAAAATCACCAAGGGAACCTCTTATTGATTAAAATAGAAGACAAAATGAAAAAAAGACCTTCATTAGACATAATAAACTATATATGGTATTCCTCGGTTATAAATTTATCAATTAGGATTGCTGGGAACGGGATTTGAACCCGTGATCTCCGGATTTCTTATCATCTTGGAATCAAAACTCATTCCTCTACGAGTATGAGTCCGGCGCTTTAACCACTAAGCCACCCCAGCCCAAATAAAAATTAGAAAATCAAGATTTATAAGTTTCTTATTTAAAAAGTTCTAGGATTTCTTCTGCGTTTTTTTTATTGTGTTCAAATTCGTACTTCTCTGGTTCTTCTCTTCTTATAATTTTGACAGTACAACCAGTCAAAGCTGAACAAGTTAATCCATAATGTCTTTGTACTTTTTGCTCCATCTCTATACCTTCTGGTGTAAGGCTAGCAGACCTTTCTCTACCAATTGTCTTAATATCCTTTTCTCTTCTAGCTAGAATGAATTCTGGTTTGTATTCCATAATAACAATGGCATCTGGTTCAACTTTTTTTAGAACAAATTCTGGAAGACCAGGGAAATAACCTTCGGCCTTAGTAAAAAATAAATTTGTATCCAATATTACGTCCTTATGTTTCTTTATTTCATTTGATATCAGATCAAAGGCTTTAATTTGAATTTGTTTATGTTTTTCTTTATCAACTGCTTTATCCCCCTCATCTCTTTTCAACCCTAATTTTTTGTATGCTTCTTCAAAATAATTTCCTACTGATATTACTCTAATGTCAGGTTTTTTTTCTAGAACGAATTTTATTGCTGTAGATTTCCCAGCACCTTTCACGGCTGATACTATTACTTTCATTCGATCACCCTTAATTTGATTTTTAATTCTATAATTAAAATATCAGAGTTTACTTAATTAATAAAAAATAATTATATAAATATGCGTAAAATCCGTTTGATTAGAGGTTTAGGTTACTTAGAAGCAGTGATGCTTGGTATTGGGTTCATAATTGGTTCTGGAATATTCATAATGCCTCTACTTGCAGGAAGAGAAGCTGGAACTATTTCGTTAATTTCTTGGATTATAGGCGGTGTATTTTCTATATTGACTGGTTTATGTTTTGCAGAACTAGCGACAAAAGTTCCTGGGGCCGGTGGGCCTTATGCTTATACACATCACGCATTTGGAAACACTGCAGGTTTCATGGTAGGTTGGATATTTTGGCTTTATTATTGGGTTACAATAGCTGGGGAAACTTTAGCCATAGCTATATATTTAGAGTTCCTATTTCCCCAATTTACTTATCTTCTGAGAATTCTTATGGCGTCGATTGTTACCGTCACCTTAACTGTCATCAACATAAAAGGGGTAAAACTTGGTGGAAGAACAGAAGACATTTTCACTATAGGAAAGATGATTCCATTAATAATATTCATAGTTTTAGGAATATTCTTCGTTAAGTTTTCGAACTTTCAGCCATATATACCTGAAAATAAAACAGTTCTATCTGCAATAGGTTCTTCAACGATTCTTATTCTATGGGCATACCTTGGTGCCGAGATAATAACAGTGCCCCAAGACGAAATAAAAAGTGCGAAGAAAAATATCAGAAGAGCAATAATGGTTTCTATTCTAGTTACAAATTCTCTTTATTTGTTGATAGCTTTCGTTACCTTGGGTGTAATGAGTTGGACTAAATACGGTACTTCTTCTACATTGGTAGATGTTTCTAAAATTTTCATGGGTAATACTGGTAGTATTATCTTAATTATCGGTGGATTGGTATCTATTATTGGAGCACTTAATGCCGTAATTTTAGCATGTGCAAGGGTAGCCAGGGCTATATCTGTTGACAATTTATTCCCAGGATTCCTTAAGCATCTTCACAAGAAAAATAAGACTCCTGATTATGCTCTTGTATTACAGACAATATTAGCTCTCATTCTTATTTTTGCTGTGCAAGATTTCAGATCAGTTGCAAATTTATCAATTCTTTTGTTATTAGTTACATACCTATTCAGTTGTTTCGCAGTTCTGAGGTTAATCAAAAAATTTAAGGGAGAAATGTTTGTTTTAGAAAGCAAAGTTGTTCCTATAATCGCGATAATAGCATGTATTTTGTTCATGACTCAAGTCTCTATTTTTATCTGGAAAATATTTATTTTATTAATAATTATAGGTTGGTTTGTTTACATCACCAGAAGAAAGAAGATTAAACAGATACCACCTCCCATTCAAATTTTAGACAGTTCAGAAAGATATAAAGTCTGATAACCAAATAGATTTTTATGTCACATGAGAATTCTATTGATAAAGAATTGACGCAGGAATTAAATAAATATAAAAAATGCACGAGACTTCTTAGAATAATTGAAAGAGATGAAGAAATCTATAGCCTTCTAGAACAAGCTAACAAAGTCATGGTAGTAAGAATGGGCTTCAATGATCATGGTAGAGTTCATTCAAAGATTGTAGCATTGAGTGCGTTGAAAATATATTCTATACTAGAGAAAAAAAAGATTTTTGGAAACATTATACTCGAGGGAATTGGCGATCCAGAAGATGTAAGAATGGCTTTACTTTTGGGGGCATACATTCATGATATAGGAAATAGTGTATCAAGAGATGATCATGAAATCTTAGGTGTGATATTAGCTCATAGTATTATAACAAGGATAATTCGAATGACTGATCCTGCTGCTAGTATGGAAAAGATTGTAAGAATGAGAAGTATAATAATCGAAGAAATTTTATGTCATTTGGGCAAATACAAATCTACTAGTTTAGAATCAAAAATAGTTGCAACTGCTGATGGTACTGATATGACTAAGGGTAGAGCAAGAATACCTTATAAAATATCTAAGCCAGATATACATAAATTCTCTGCATTGGCGATTGAGGATGTTTCCATCTATGAAGGCAAGAAAAAACCTGTGAGAATTGTTGTTGAAATGAACGATACTACTGGAATATTCCAAGTTGAGGAACAATTGCTTCAAAAATCCACAGACGCGGATTTTAGAGATTACATTGAAGTTATTGTTAAAATCAAGGGTAGAAAAGAGATTGAATATTGAGTGGGCCTAAAAGACTCTATATTTGAGATACCATTTTTAGGAGATTAAACCCATCTGATAAATTTTTTATTTAAATAGTGAACATGGTAGGAATAGACTTTGAGACAGATTAAGAAAAGAATTCTATCTCATAAAACTATCAGTTTCTATAAGAAAACACAAAAACTCATTTTTCCTTTACAGATAAAGCAATATTCCAATTAAAGATTTAACTAAACTAGCCAATCCAAATACAAACGCCATTAACCCAAAACTACCCATAATTAAAAATAAACCGAATATAGTTTGATTTGTATTCTTTCCTGTAAGATTTGCATAACCTATTGCAATTACATTGGAAATTAGTAAAACCCTGCAAGAACAAATATAGTAGCATGTGAAAAGAATTTTTTGCCAATATAAGCTTTTTTCTTTTCTGGATTAAGTGTAAGAATACCTATAGTCATAGCAAAACCAGCTATGGTGAAGGATGATTGTATAAGAGTATAAAAAAGTTCAACATTGTTACTAAGTAATCCTTGAAGATTTCCGACAATATACAAAAGTATAATGTATATCCCAGCTATGATCAAAATAGTCATCCAAGAACCTTGATAAAGAAATTTCTTCAAGAAATTTAAAATAACAGTTCCATCATTCTTAAATACTTCTCTATTTTTGAATTCCTCAGGTTTATTACGCATAAGTTAAACATGAGAGGTTAGAAATTTAACCTTAATTTTTCTCCCTTCAACACCCAAATTTCTAATAGATATAACTATTCCTGAGATACTATGGGCCCGGAGGGATTTGAACCCACGACCTTGTGGTTAAGAGCCACCTGCTCTAACCATGCTGAGCTACGGGCCCTTGGTAGCATCTTTCAACCATTTCAAATATTCATCATTAACCTTTTCAACCTTTATTTCAGCGATTTCTGGGATTTCATACGAATGTATTTCTTTTATTTTCTTGAACAATTTTTCTACTAGTTCTTCTCTTGTTTTGAATATTATAAGATGTTCCTTTTCTTCATTTATTTTTCCTTTCCACCAAAATTTACTATCAACTTTTATTTTATTTGCACATGCAGCTAGTTTTAGATTTAATATTTCATCTATCAATTTCTGAGACTTATTTACTGGACAAGTTGTTATTACTAATCTCATGTCTGCAACCTTCGTTCAATGGACATTTTTCACATATTGGCTTAGTTTTACAATAATTTTTTCCAAGTTCTACTATTAATGCATGGAATTCTTTGAATAAATTAACATCTTTTGGTAAGTTCTTCTCGAAAAATTCCCTAACTTCTTCGTATTTTTTAGATTTCATGATCGGATATCTTTCACACAATCTTTTTGTATAAGCATCAACAACAAAAACTGGTTTATTTCCAGCGTACAAAATTATCGAATCACATGTCTCAGGACCAACACCATTAACAGAAAGTAGATTTTCTCTCAAATCATTCAAAGGGAATTCAAACATTTTATCCAAATTACCATCATAATTTCCAACAAAGAATTCTAAGAAATTTCTGAGTCTTTTTGATTTAACTTTAAAAAATCCAGAGGGTCTTATCAAAACTTCCAACGTTTTTACTGGTATATTGAATAATTTTTTCGGTTCAAGTACATTATTTTCTTTTAAGTTTTTGATGGATTTTTCAACGTTCTTCCATGATGTTTGTTGAGTTAAAATAGCACCTACGATAACTTCAAATTTAGTATCTGCGGGCCACCAGTTCTGGTTTCCAAAATGGTTTAACAATTTATCATAAATTTTCAATAACATGTGAATCTACTTGGTTGACCAGTAAGTTCCTTTTCCTTTTTTCCATTTCAAATAATCTAATAGAATTTTTTTATGATCGAACGCAAATTCATGTGATTTTATATCATTAATGTTCATCCAAAAAGCATCCAAAGCATCATCGCCGCCCTTTACATTTCCTCCAACAGGTTTGGCTATAAAAACAGGAGTGATAGTGTGAAATCTAGGATCTCTTCTAGGGTCAGAATAAACACCTAATAATTCTTTTAGTTCGATATCGAGTGAAGTTTCTTCCTTAGCTTCAATTATGGCTCTATCTTCTAAAAGTTCCCCTTCGTTAACAAACCCTCCAGGCATAGCCAATCCCTTGGGTCTATTCTTCCTTTTAATAATGACTATTTCATTTCCTTTCTCAATTATTACATCGACTGTTAGTTTAGGATTTTTATATTTCATAAGATCGCAAATGGGCCCGCCGCGATTTGAACGCGGGACCAACTGGTTAAAAGCCAGCTGCTCTACCATGCTGAGCTACGGGCCCAATAATCCTTACAATAAATATGAGAAAAAGAGAAATTAAAATTTTAAAAATATCGTTTAATACAAACTACCCCTTTCTGTTCCTGTGAATATCTCTTTGTTGCCATTTAAAATTTTTTATCTTAGAACTTTCGCCATAACCACAAGCAGAGCACCTTCTTCCCTTTATGAAAAAGCTCCTTCTGCCGCATCTTCTGCAAAGGACATGACTTCTTTTGTTATGTTTACCAAAAGATGGTGTACCTTTACTCATTCAAATCACTTGTTTTTTAACTTTAGACAGGAGAAGCGTATAGGATTGTGTCCCCTCTGATGAGGATTGTTGTAAATTTCCTCTTGTTTTCTCCTTGTATATCTACATCTTCTAGCCATAGATTAAGGTGTAAATCTAAGGCCATTAGTACACCTGTTATCTCATCACCGTTCTTTAATTTAACAAAAACCTTTTTTCCTTTTGCATGGTCTAATGCATCGATTGGTCTTTCTGGCATTCTTTCACTTATGTAGTTTGTTGATATCAAGATTTAAATACTTTTTTTCTCTATTTTCAAATCTATTTAAAAGGATATGTTTAAATTCATTCATCTAAACATATGATTTGATGAATTATGGCTAAATGGAATATCGATAAAGGAAGAAAAGTTACTGGTGGAAAAATAAACCTTCATAGAAAAAAGAGGAGATTCCAAAGGATTTCTTTACCCCTATTAACGAAGCTTGAAAAAGAGCGGAAAAGGGTTGAAAGAAGAAGAGGAGGAACAAAGAAGGTCATACTTCCGTCGGCTGAGTTTGCTAATGTAATCGATAAAAAAACTAACAAATACAAAAAAGTTAAGATTCTTCATGTTCTAAAAAATGATGCAAACCCTCAATATGTAAGACGTGGTATTATAACAAAAGGGACTATTATTAAAACAGAATTAGGTGATGCAAGAGTAGTTTCAAGACCTTCACAGCATGGAGTTGTAAATGCCATTATAGTCGAAGAAAAATCAAAATAAGTTTTTTAATCATCCTTCAAAACCGCATGTTTTGCATTTAGTACATTTCTTAGCTATTACAGATGATTTACTCGAATCTATCTTCCTGTACACAATCTCTACGTCTTGTGAACCACATTTTGGGCATTCACATGTTGATACAGAAGCATCTACTATTGCCATTGAAATAAGAAATTGGGATTGAAAATATAAATAAATGAATTCTAATCCAAATTATCTAGTGATTGAATGAAGCCTCTAGCAGAATTCCTGAAATATGTATCAAAACTTAAGCTGACTGTCAGAACTGGGTGGAACTTTTACAAGGTTCCAGGAATAAGGGAGACAATAGGATCCCATTCTTTTGGCGTCACGTTCATAGCTTGGGTTTTAGCAAAAAAAGAGAATGTCAACATCGATAAGGTTATAAAACTAGCTTTGATTCATGACTTTTTAGAAGGTATAACAGGTGATATAACACCTCGTAATAAAAAATATAAAATTAAACATGTTATTGAAAAGAAGGCAATTCAAAAATTGAAAAAACTTCTACCCAAAGAACTGGAAACGGACATAGAAAAATTGATTAATGAATTGATTGAATGTAAAACAAAAGAATCTCAAATTGTTGTTCAAGCAGATAAATTGGACACAGCATTCCAAGCATACTTGTATGAAAAGAAAAAATACGGAAAAAATGTAAAGAATTCAGATATGTCTAATTTTTTTGATTTTAATACTAATTCTAATGAATTCTCAAGAGAATTGTTGGATTATATAAAAAAACTAAGAAAAAAATCAAATTAAACCCCTGAAAACCCTGTTGAAATTCTCTACGTTGCCACATTTCAAGCATATTTCTGTCACTGTTAGTCCATGTTCAAACTTGTAGCTAAAATATCCATTACAATATTTGCACAACATCCTGAACACCCACTTCCCAAAATGAAATTCATGTTTGATTTATATACTGATTTCCATGAATCAAAATTCAAGAATGAAAACTTATATGAGAATAGAAAAATTGTAACATAATTTTTTTAAAATCATTATTATTTTAGAGAAAAAAATATAAGCGGAATTATAGATAAGTAGTAAAAATTTAATGTTAGAATAAAATTAGATTGATATGATAGACGTTCACGCACATTTAGAACAACCCGATTATAATCCTGATAGAGATCAAGTTATCGAAACGTGTAAGCAAAAATTAAAGGCTGTTATAACTTGTTGTGCCCATCCTAACGATTTTAGATTAACTATGGATATGGTGGATAAAAATAGCAATTTTATTTTTGCAACTTTCAGTGTCCATCCAATTTATGTTAAAGAAGTTGATATAATGCAAAAGAATGAATTCTTTGATTCGATAGTAAAGAACAAGGATAAAATTGTTGGCATTGGCGAAACCGGATTAGATTATTTCCATGTCAAAGAAAATGAATGGCAAGAAAAACAGAAAGAACTTTTCATAGAACATATTTCATTGGCAAAAAAATTGAAAAAACCCATAGTTGTCCATTCTAGAGATGCTATAGATGATACTGTAAATATTCTAGAGCAAGAAGATGTAAAGAATGTCTTACTTCATTTATTTGGTGCACGCCATTTAGTTAAAAAAATTATAGAAAATAGCTGGTCAATATCAATTGGACCGATAGCACAACGTTCAAAGACACATAAGAAAATCATAAGGGGCATTCCCATTGAAAACATCATGTTAGAAACAGATTCACCATGGTTTGGTTTAGAAGGGAAGAGAAATGATCCGACGGCAGTTATTGGTGTTGCAGATAGAATAGCCGAAGTTAAAAAAATTAGTCCAGAAGAAGTCGATAGAATCACAACTCAGAATGCTATTAAATTCTTTGATTTGAAAATATGATTTTTCATTAAAATGTTCATCACAACTTTACTCTCGTTTGATGTTTATAATAACTTTTCTAAATCTCATTTATGTTCAAGAGACAAAAATGGTCCAACTTGACTGTATCATGTGGTTACGATAAACATACTGTTCCAATTTTTAGAGCATGTGCAGGTAATAGAACTGTTCCTTTGTTCAAAACATTACTTTCAACTTACTGTAAGAATGATTGCAAATTCTGTGCTTTAAGATATGAAAGAAGGACAGTTAGAGAACGATGGGAACCTATGGAATTTGCAAAAGTTGCGTATAAACTATGGAGAATGAGAAAAATAGAGGGGGTATTTTTGTCTTCATCAGTTGAGAAAGATCCTGATACTACTGTTGAAAGAGAGATTGAATCGATAGAAATCTTGAGAAAGATGGGTTTCAAAGAATATGTTCACATGAAGATGATGCCCGGAACTTCAAGAGAATTGATAAAAAGAGCGGCTGAAATATCTGATAGAATTGGCATAAACATAGAATTACCTAACAAAGGACATTATGAAGACATGAAGTTGCACTTGACTTTTCTTCAAGATATCATAAGAAGATTGAAATGGATATCAAAAGAAGTTGAGAGATTACAAAAAGAGGGAAAATGCAAAGCCGGTTTGGATAGTCAAATGATTGTTGGGGCTTCGAATGAAACCGATAAAGAAATAATAGAAGTAAGTGACAAACTTTATAATAAATTGCATGCAAGAAGAGTTTATTATTCTAGATTTGATCCTATTAAAAATACTCCTCTCGATAATAAGAAGCCTGAAAATCCTTGGAGAGAATATAGGTTGTATCAATCTTCTTTTCTTCTAAGAGATTACGGTTTCGAAACGAAGGATTTTGTTTTTGATGATATTGACAGACTGAATTTGAAAGAAGATCCTAAATTTTCTATTGCAAAAGAGAATGGGTTGATGATTAATGTTAATAATGCTGAATTTGAAGACTTAATAAAAGTTCCTGGTGTAGGTCTTAAAACTGCTCAAAAAATTTTAGAAATAAGACCCATTAAGAATATCTCTGTTCTGAAATCTGCTGGTGTGATTACAAAAAGAGCAATCCCATTCATTGAAATAAATGATTCTCATCAAACAAGATTATCAAGATGGATAAATTAACTTCCTATGAAGAATGTTCCTAGAAATATAAGGAAAATAGCCGTTATTTTTAACAAGAGTGTTGACTTATCTATTTTTTCTTTAATTATATTTGGTGCTATTTTTGTTATAATCAACATGTAAAGGAATATGAAAAATGGTTGTATCGAAATTATAGCATAAACTAAACTTACAGCACTAATGGATGTTGCGGAAAGGAAAAATAATGATGCCATCAACGCAATTATAGAATTTATTAACATCAATAGAAATACTTTTTTACTAAACTTTTTTATATTATTCAAAAAATTCCCTCTAATATTTTTAGATAAAAGGAACAATGATCCAAAAATAATGTAACCTATTAATTGTGATGCCAATAATGAAGAATAATCGATAAAACTTAGAGCGTATTTTGTTATAATACCTGTGGTTCCTAAAAGGAGTGCTGTTACAAGAATAAATTTAATCGTGGATGAAAAGTGCCATTTTTTAATTTTTTTGAATGAAATTAATATACCACCCATTACAATGAGAATAATACCAAGATATTTTTGAAAATTTAAGATTTCACCTAAGAAGATGTATGCTAAAATGGCAACAAATATAGAATCTAAATAGATCATTGGTACTATTCTTGAAGCTTCTTCTTCCATTAAAGACCTGTTATAGAAAGTTACTGCGATTACACTAATTATACCAACTGTTGCTCCCAAAATGAAACCATAGATATTGATTGATATCGGGAAAATAATCAAGATAGTCATTAAGCTGATTATATCGAATAATGATAACAAAATTTGATAAGAAATAGGATTTTTGATGTGTTTTTCTAATAAAAATTTGTCTATGACATTACCTGCTGCCCACAAAATTGGAGCCAATATAGCATATATAAACCATTCCATACATTCTTTATTGTTTAGCTGATTATTAAAATTTCAAATAATTCTATAAAAAAAATTTTCTAAATTGCAAAAAAGATATTTTTCTATCAAAAATAAAGGAATTTTCTAGATAGTATTAAATACCAAGACAAACAAATTATATTAATGGAGGTGTAAAAAATGATTGCGAGAAAGAATGTTGCAAGGAGACGAAAAGGAGCAAAGAAAAAAAGCGTTAGACGACGATAAAAACTATCATCATGTTTTAACTGGATTATGTCATTCTGCTAATCCTACTAATGTGCGTGGACCTATTTTATTTATTTTGACTTTATAAAAATTTCCTAATTTTCCTTTCATTAATATTGGTTTATATGCAAAATTTTTACCTATCATCCCACCTTTTTTTCCCGTTTCATCAATTAAAACTTCACCCTTCCAGTTCAACCATTTTTTATTGTTCTCTAATTTTATTTTTTCTAAAACTCTAACGATTTTTCTTGTTCGATCATTTATTATTTTTCTCGATAACTGCTTCATTTTTGCAGCTTTAGTTCCAGGTCTTGCTCCAAATTTGGAAACATTGACTATGTCTGGTTTCACTTCTTTCATCAAATCAATTGTTTTCTTGAAATCTTCATTACTTTCCTCTGGAAAACCAGCAATTATGTCAGTTGATATTGTTGATAGTGGAAATTTTTTTCTAAATATTTTAACTATGTTCTTGAAATCCTCAGCTTTATAATCACGATTCATCATTTTCAATACACGATTTGAACCAGATTGAACAGGTAAATGGAGGAACTTGAAAACTTTTTCAGATTTGTAGGATTCGATGAGTTTGTTAACATCATTTTTTATGTGTGTTGGATTCATCATACCTACCCTAATAAAGAATTTACCATTTATTTTTGTTATCTCATTGAGTAAGTCTGGTAATCTTAATCCATTAAAATTATATGCAGATGTATCTTGTGCTGTTATCCAAAATTCTTTATACCCATTTTTTAATGATTGTTTTAATTCATTTACTATTGAATCTAAAGGATAGGAGAATAGCTTGCCCCTTGCTAAACGTGTGCAACAATAGCTACAATATCCACTACATCCTTCACAAATTTGTACTATATCGATTAAAGGATTATCTTTCATTTTTGGTAATGTAACTTTTACATCCTTTCCTTCACCTACGGATCTTACTATTTTTCCTTCTAAAGTATCATTAACTACATCTACAATATGTTTTATTCTATGAGGTCCGATCCAACTAATTTTTGATGCAATTTTTTTTAATCTTTTAGGGTCGATTTCTGTCATACATCCAGCTACTATCAATTTTTTGTTAGGAAACTTTTTTTGCAAATGTTTTATTACATGTGTAACTCGTTCCTGCGTTGGAGTTTTAACATAACATGTATTGATTATTATAACATCTGCTCTTTCTTGGTTGTCCACAATATTAAAACCGTGCTCATTCAAGATTCCTTTCATTATTTGAGTATCTGCTTGATTGAAAGAACAACCAAAGGTTTTTACATAAATTTTCATATTTTTAGATGACATTTAGAAAAATTTATTCTTTCCTGAACTTGTTAAGTTTTTCCTCAATCATCCTGTATAGCTTTTCTGGATATCTTATTCCTCTTATATTGATCTCGTTATTTGAACTCGTGATTATTACACTTCCGTAGTTGAAAATTTTACCTATAAAACTTTTCCTCAACCTTTCACCGCTGATACTTCGATAAGGTATTGATATTTGTGTTTTGGTTAATATCCCTCTGATTTCTGTTATGTTGTCTGGATCTACAAAATAACTATAGTTTTGAATTATACATTCGGGTTCAAAAAAGAAAAGTAAAATTAATAAAACAAAGAAAATCGTTAAAATTTGTGGTAATTTCATCATAGCCCCTGAAAGAAATAGGTATGAAAGTAAAAACACGCCGAGTACGTAATTTATTATGAATGATATTCTAGATATTTTGAGTTTTTTAATTTTTTCCATATAATTAACTTATTATGTAGAAAAATAAAGTTTCTTATTTACTCAATTATATCAGTAGCGTTATAAATTGATTCATGTTGAACATCTATTCTAAAGGAATTTGATATATCTGATATACCTTTTACTTCATTTCCATTCACATTATCAACATAAAGATAATCTACATTTGTATACTCATTCATAGAAGGACCAATTTTTTTAACAAAACTTTCCAATCCTATTTCGTTATTGCTCTGGCTTGAATATTTTGTTTGTTTTGTCAAGTTACCTTCTAATCTATCTAAAAAACTAGGTCCAATTGCACTAGGTTGATAATAGTGATTTGCTAAATGATCTTTTAAATTATCTATGTACCAAACCTTACCGTTATCGCCATCTAACAAAACATTCATATTTTCTGGTAAATTCAAGGCGTTGCTACTAACTATATATGGTCTTATTGTACCTGAACAACCACTTCTACATATAACACCTTCTGCATCATCTAGGTTAGGTATTGTACTTGCATCATCTACAATCAATATTTTTCCATTGAAATTGACAATATTTGTTGTAGTCACTCCATATACATAATTGTTTCCTCCAGTTCCAGTCATAAGCAATTCAGTGTAATTTCCAATATAGGGACTTTCCTTGACTTCATTTGATGCTAAACTATGAATTAAATATAAAGGGTCTCCCATTCCTTCTATAGATATTAATTTACTTATTGTGACCGTCCTATTCAAATGAGCAACTCCTTGTAAATCAGTTATATTGATTTGCATTTTAGCATCTGCTAGCAAATAGAAACTGTTAAATGGTTTTATTTCTAGAGTGTTGTTTATCAATCCAGTATCTATGTAAACATCAAACCCCTTTTCTAATGAAATATCTTTTATTTTATTTATCCAATATTCTATTGTTGCATCATGCATCAAGGTGGAATCTTGCTGATCAAAAGTTCCATTGATAATCAATTCCTTTAAAGTGACGTTTGCATCTCGTAGAGGTACAAGATCTGTGGATATGTTAGTCAAACAAACTATTATTGCTCTTTGAGTTACTGTTTCTATTGTTTTTCTAAGATCTCTCATAATGCTATCATAATGACTATTTATTGCATTTATCCTTGTCTCTACGTAGATGTTTTCTCTACTATAGGTTATAAGACTCCTTTGAATTGTTATTAAGCCAACTAAAGTTGTAGCAATGAATATAATAATCAAGCTGAACATTATTCCTTTTTTCATTAATCAACGCCCATTAATTTGATGCCATCAACGAATCTTCTTTTTTTGAACTTCTCATTCTTTTTACAAAAATAAAAATTACGAAAATTATGATAATCGCAATTATAGGTGATGTTAATAAAAAAAGTGGATTAGAAAAAAGACTAAAAATCGTCAGTTTAGAAACATTTCCGATTTCCTTTGTTGATAAAACTTTACCTGTTTTTGCATCGATTAATACTTCTTTGTTGTCTGGAGAACCAAATTTTATATCCCATACAATTGGATAAGTAGTACCGTTTATCTGAATTTTAGATGCAAGTTCGGCAGAACTCACTTCTGAATTACTTCCAGTTTCCGTTTTAGCCGATTCGATTGCCTTATTTTCAGGTATAGTATCTTTTTGGAAAGAATCTACAAAATCAATTGTCATCATGTCTATATCTCCAATTGCATAAACCTGTCCATCTCTAGTCATGAAAACTTTGAGATAGCTATGTGGGGGCATCATACCATTTATTATATCTGCTTTAAAATCTATCGTCCAATAACTAAAATGTTCGGCGTTGTTCAACTGATCATAAACATACTTAAAATTTTCTAATCCAATTATATCTGAATTTTTATCTAAAAAATTTTTTGCAGTTTCAATGGCTTTTTCTCTAGATATTGGTGGACCAATTTCATCAGGTCTAAATCTGTAAGCAGTTAATATTAAACCTTCAGGGGTTACAGCTACATACCATTCTTTGCCATTCCTATTCCTAAATTCTTCTGCATTATCTATAGCAAAAACTAAAGAAATAATTAATGAAAAAATTAAAATCGATAAAATAATTTTTTTGGAATTCATATTCTTTATTAACATATTATCTTTTCCACATTATTACTTTTAGCATACTAGGTCCCCATAAAGATTGAATACCAGAATAAGTACTATAATCTATATTAACATCAGCATCCTCCACATAAATGCCAAAACCCTTTATAGTATCATTGAGTCTTCTTTTTGCATCATTTGTCGCATCCTGAAGAGTAGCAAAAATATGTGTTAGATTGTATCCTACTCTACCTTGGATCAGCATTGTGTAAATAAACCTACTATCTGGTGATCCTCCAACACCCTGTAAACCATTTGAAGTAAAATAGCCTGAACCTATCCTGAAAGAATTATTACCAGTACTTAGGTAATTTACAGGTATTTGAATAATATAAGGATCTCCAAAGCCTCTATAATCAGGTCTAGAAACGGATAGATAATTAGATAGATTGTAGACTGTTTTCCAACCACCAGTAACACTAGAATTTACTAATAATCTATCTGTCCAGTATTCTGATGAATAAGAAGTTATTTTTCCATCAATGATTGTTGCACCGGTAGACATATTGTGCCAACCTTCTTTTGTTTTAGTTGTAGGATCTGTTATAAAACTTAAACCACTTAAATCTCTAAACATTTTACCTTCACGAGTTATAGAAATTTTTGAATTTTCTTCAGGATTTACTATTAATAATGGGGTAAAATTGTATTGAATATAAGAATCTGGATAAAGTATGTTTTTTAATGGAACTTCTCCTGTTATATTGACTTTCTGTGCAGAATAACTTAATTCTACTATATCTTTGGCAATTTTTCTGTATATATTCTTTAGTTCATTTGCATCATTACTCGAATAAACAGGATTACAAACAGATAACCAACATTTACTTGGTATTCTACATCTGGGAGATAAAGAGATGTTCCAATAACATCCATTACTGTTACACGAACCCGAAGTTCCATAATTACAAGTCATGCCAGTATTTGGACATGCAGTACAGTTCCAACATGTAGTTCTATTTAGGGTATCTGGTTCAGCTTCTGCTCCGAATGCGACAGCATAAATGTTTATTCCATATTTATTTCGTGCCTCACATGATTTATTTACTGCTTCCCATTTGGCAGTATCACCAACTGCCCCACACTGTTTGTCACCTGGAATAAGAGTATTTGCAATACCATCACTCATGAGCAACATAGCTTTTTTTCTATCTTCGGTTATATTTCCTTCAAGTTTTAAATCAAACTTAGCACTTTTAGCATCATTATTGTATAACTTAACTGCTATGACATTCTCTCCTTCTACAAACTTAGATTTGTCAATCTTAATCGGTGTCCAAACTTTAACATCGTCCAAAGAAAATACGTCATTAAAACTGTTTGATTTGCTGCTGAATCTTATCTTAAAATTATTGGTCATGTTGTAAGGCGATAAATCTATTTCTTGATAGTGGTATATGCCATCATCTTGATAACTGTTATGCATAGCTACTGTGTGCCATTGACCGTCCCAGACTTGAACAAGTCCATGTTCTTCTACCTGTCCAGGATTATTAAATTCAAAATTACCTTGCATTTTCCACCAATAAGAGAGTTTAACGTTTGAAAGACCTGCTAAATTCAAAGTTTTCTCAATATATTTAAAATCATTTTGCCCTTGAGCATTCATATTACTCATAGTAAGAACATTACTTCCATTGAAAGCAGGATAACTTGGTTTATTACATGTTAAATTAATGTAACCTTGACTTCCTAAAATACTGTCATTTATAAACCAGAAACCTGGTGCTACATTCAAATCATTGGCTCTTACACGTCCACATTTCCCACTATAACTTTCAAATCCATCATAAAAAATTACATTATCCATTCTATTCCAATAAGTTCCATTATGATTTGTTGGATCAGTATCTATCAGTTGTCCATTTAAATATACATCAGCCTTATCATCTGAGAGAACATATAAGTAAGCAGAATTCAGTAAACTTAAGTTCTCTACTGTGAAAATTTTCCTGAAATAATAGTTTCCACCATTGTTTGTTATAGCTGTTGATACGTAAGGCATATAGGGATAATTATCAAAACCTAGTATAGCACTTCCATTTATCCAACCTGAGACATTATAATCTAATTCATTCCAATTCTTACCAGCTGAAGTTGGTGGATCGCTTGCAGGATAAGAAGTATTGTATAACCAAAAATCTCTTTCATGAACATAAGTGTCAATTTTATATGGCAAAGACAACATATCGATTGCCTTTTGTATTCCGCAAGAAATACAAGTACATCCGGCAGAACTATAATTATTTATTTGTGCTACTAATTCAGTTCCATTATTACCCATATCGTGCATTCTTCTTATACCGGGTGTAGAACTGTATGCAATTGTTCCAATCCTGTTACCAGGAATTGATAGAATACCATCAGTTCCATTAATAAACTCTACATCAACCGCTTTTGCTACAGCTAATCTTTGTTGGTTTCCAGGTTGAACATCATTAGTATCCATACTACCAGAAATATCTGTGATTAATACAGCATCAGCAATTCCTTTACCAGTAATATGAGTCATGTCAGTACCAAAAGTTATAGGTATTGTTTTATTGCTAACTTGATCCTCGAAAGCTGCGGCAGTAAGTCCTAGATTATTCAATATCAGATTATAATCAAGAGTAACATCTTGTGGCCCAATACTAGAACTTCTGAATGCCTCTCTATCTCCTATTGTAACATAGACTGGAACTCTTATTCCGCCAAAAGTCAGGTTGTTGAAGTAATGTAACCTCATTGTCATGTTGTTCAATTTTCCAGGAACGTAGAAAGAATCATATAAGTTTATGAAACCCTTAATCCCTGGGAACCAATGCCAATCCTTATTAGGATCTCTTTCTGGAATTAAATTGTATATATTATATGTTACTTTGAAATAACCCCCTCCTATAAAGGAATTATTGGCGGTAAAATTAAACTCCAGTGTGTTATTTCCTGTAGTTAAATTTGCACAATATTCTGGGTGATAGGTTTGGTTACACACAATCCATTTATCTGCAGTCATATTTCCTCCACCTGCACTACCATTAATGTATGAGCCAGAATAATTCCCATTTATGAATAAGGTAAAATTACTGTTAACGTTCATTTCCATGTAGGCTTCTGTTATCTCATCAAATTGTGGTAATTCCATTATACCAGTTATATTTCCTTCTCCCACATAACCTCCGAAATACAGAAATGTAGAATCAATCCTCCTTGCATTCAATAATTTTGCACCGGCAGCATAACCATAAGATGTTTCACCAGGTGCGTATCCAGATTCAATCCTTGAAGAAACAGCTAATTCATCACTTGATGTACCGCATGACGAATAGATTGTTTCTTCATCAATTTCTAACTTTACACAACTATCGTCAGTCAATCCCTGCAAGACATCTTTTGATATATTTCCCGCTACCGTATATTCTCCTTTATACCAAAAACTGGCTATCAAGTCTAGAACTGTCTTATTCAAATCCTTCTTTTCTAACTCACCATTATTTATTAAACTTTTGATTGTTGGAGTGTCTTTAACTTCGTACGTTTGAAGATATTCCAACATATTCATTGTATCTTCTGTCATGAAATTCAAATTTTCATATCTTTTTTCTGGAAGTACACTTTCAAAAGTAAAGAATGAAAGGGATAGAATAATGAATATAGCAACACTGAGAGCAATCATAGCATCCATTGTGAAGATGTATCCTTTTTTCATTACCACACCATCACTTCTAATATTACTATTTTACCGTCCAATATACCGATTCTCTTTACCTTTACTAAATTGTCAGAATTTGTTGGATTGGAACCCGATGGAAACCTATAGACTTCTTGGTTGGTTAAATTGACCACTAAAAACGTGTAATTGTATACTTCAGAACCTATGATCTCTGATATTTTTTTATAACCTAACAAAGGATCATTCAAACTATCCATTTTTGTTCTGTTAAACCTGTGTTGATTAGATAAACCTAAATCATTGACATTTGAAGGGTCCCAATATTCTGGTACGCCTTCTCTAAACCATATATTTGATAAAGAATATGCCTTCTCTATCAAATTGTTTATCATTCTAGTTTCTTCTATTCTTTTTACACTATAACTCCAATAGATGTAAAATATCGAGAAAGCTAAAAGAAATATACAGACTGCTATAAGGAAATCTGATGAAAATACTTGTCCTTTAACTTTGAGTGACATATATCTCCCCATTGATATTTTCAATATTATTGAATCCTGTACCCACTACACCATTGATATTTTTTATTATCACACTAGAGCTAACTGAACCTTTATTCCAATCGATAAAAACACTATAATTTCCTACAGATATTTGAAAATCTGATATACCGAAAATATTTTTTTCTACATAGAATTTTCTACCGTAGCCATCGCCTGATCTGACAGCAGAGTTAACCTCAAATGCTATTTTATTGCATAATCTTTCAGCTTCTACGTTCGTTTTAATACTGTTTAATTGATCTTGAAGAGAACTTGTACTCCACATAACATAAGTAAAAATCAATATTGCAATGCTGATATAGACTAAAAATTCTACACTTGATTGTCCTCTCATCAAACCACTGTGATATTTACATAAGAGGTATTTGCAATTATAGAAACAGGATAATGGCCACTTCTACTAGGTATAGAACCCACTAAATCTGCTATAGTATTATAATAAACATCTGATGTGCCAGATGAAGTCCTAACCTTTAAAAGTATCATTTTGTTATTAAGAGATGCTTGTTGAACACCGTCTGGAATATAAATCTCTAGTGTCAATCTTGCTGGTGATCCTTGGGAAAAGACCCAATCAGCACTTTCCCCTAGTTTGTTTACTGTATCTCTTGCTAATGATAAGTTTGTATCGCCTCTATAACCAATAAGGTATTGATTAACGATTAGGATAATTGGAATCAATAACCCAATTGAAAGTGATACTACTATTAAAAATTCAGTGGCAGATTGCGCCTTCATATATATCTAACTTTTATATTGTTCTTTGAGATATTATTATTATTATGAACACTTCAAAAAAAGACAAATGGGAGGAAGACCTTAGAAGTAGGATTAAAAAATTAAGAGAACGTGCAGAGAAGGCTCCCGAGCCAAAAAAACCCGATTTTGAACCAAAAAATAATGTTACAGAGGAAAATCAATATCTAGAGATAAAAGATGAATGGAAAGAGGCTGAAAAAAAACCAGATGTATCTGTTAAGATTGAAAAAGAAAATCACTATGCTGTTATCAAGCCAATAATCGACGAGATAAAAGAAAAGGCTAAAGAAGAAATTTATGAAGAAAAAGTCAAAGAAGAAAAAAAATCATATATTAAGAAGGAAGAAGCTGAAATCCCAAAACAGAAACTCGAAATTTCCAAGGTTGGTATAGAGACAACCATAGATAGATTAATAGCCATAATAGATAAGAGAGGAAATGTAACAACCATTGATTTATCCAAAGAACTAGGCGTGAGTGTAGAAAGAATAGAGAGTTGGGCTAAGATGTTGGAAGATCGTGGTTTGATTGAAATTGAATATCCTTTAATCGGATCATCCAGATTGAGGAAAAAAGAATGGAAAAAAGAATCTTAGAAAAATATAATATAACCTCAGACAAGATAAAAGGGGATGTAGAAATAGTAAGTACCCCTGATGATTTTGTTCCACTATATCTTATCAACTTACCTGAACTAGAAAAAGGAACGCTAATTCTATTGGATAAAATTAGAGAGATTCTTATTACAGTTGTAAAGATCAAAGTTTCTGAATTGATAGATCCCCAATCACTAGAAGAATTAAAAGAAAGGTTCTACTTAAAATCACTTGAATTGATAGAACAAAACTTACCTGGAATTCCTCCAGAAAAAAAAGAAATCTTAGCAGGATTATTACTACATGAAATGCTTGGTTTAGGTAAAATTGAGATGCTTCTCGCCGATGGAAACTTAGAAGAAATAGTCGTTAATAGTTCAAAAGAACCAATCTGGGTTTATCATAAAAAATTTGGATGGTTAAAAACCAACATTATAATCCCAAGCGAACTTCAAATACAGAATTATGCTGCAGGTATTGGAAGAAGAGTTGGTAGACAAATAACAACCCTGGACCCCTTGTTGGATGCACATTTGATATCTGGTGACAGAGTAAATGCAACACTTTTTCCTATATCCACCGTCGGTAATACAATCACGATAAGAAAATTTAGAAGAAAACCATGGACAATCACAGATTTTATAGAAAATAAGACAATTTCTCCGGAAGTCGCCGCAATGTTGTGGTTGAGCGTTCAGTATGAAATGTCTATGCTAGTCTCAGGAGGTACTGCATCTGGAAAAACAAGTTTCCTTGGCTCAATATTACCTTTCATTCAAACGAACCAAAGAATCGTTAGCATAGAAGATACGAGAGAATTAAGTTTACCCCAATTTCTTCATTGGGTTCCATTGACTACGAGAGAACCCAATCCTGAGGGGAAGGGTGCAGTTGAGATGTTAGATTTACTAATCAACAGTCTAAGAATGAGACCAGACAGGATAATTGTAGGAGAAATAAGAAGACAGGCTCAAGCAGAAGTTCTATTCGAAGCAATGCACACTGGACACAGTGTTTACGCAACCTTGCACGCAGATACAGTAGAACAAACTTATAGAAGACTTGTAAACCCACCAATCAACGTTCCTGAAACTTTACTTGAAGCTTTAGACTTGCTTGTAGCAATGTACAGAGATAGAAGAAGTGGTATAAGAAGAATTTTTCAATTAGCAGAGATTGTTCCACCGACCGGACGTACTACTAAAGGTGTATCAGTGAGAGTACTATACAAATGGGATGTAAAAAAAGATAAGATCGAGAAATTCCAAGAAAGTTATAGGTTTATTCAAAAATTACAGATGCACACTGGGATGTCTAATGCTGAACTTGAAAAAGATAAGGCTAATAAAATAAAGATTCTCAACTGGATGGTTGATAATCACGTTAATACTGTCAACGGGGTCGGTAAAGTTATAGCAGAATATTACAGAGACCCTGAATATGTTTTGAATATCGTTGAAAAAAAGGAAAAGGCAGAAGAGTTGATTCCAAAGAACTTGTTGGTGGAAGATTAAAATGAATAGAATACCATTTATACCATTTCCGTTATCAACAGCAAAAAACCTTGCTCAACCTTTCTATGGTTTGGGTGATATTTTATCAAAATTTTTTCCAGACTTTGGTATCAAGTTAAATCAAGCTGATATGGACATAAGACCCAGAGAATATATAGCCATAGCAATATTTTCAGCTTGGGTTTGGGCACTGATGATTTTTATCCTTCTCGCTTTTGTATCATTTTTTGTTACTTTACCTCCGAACTTTATATTCATTCTATCTTCAGTATCCTTAGCTATTGGTTTTTTGAGTTTTTTCTATATACTATTGTATCCAACTTTAATTGTCTCCAGAAAGGTTAATAACTTGGATAAGAATTTACTCTTTGCTCTAAGGCATATACTCATTCAAGTAAAATCTGGTGTGCCTTTGTATGATGGTTTAGTATCAGTGTCAACTGGTAATTATGGTTTAATCTCAGAAGAGATTGGGAAATGTACCAAAAAAATATCCACAGGAACTGAAGAAACGGGTGCTTTAGAAGAATTAGCATTAAGAAACCCATCACTCTATTTCAGGAGAATCATATGGCAACTAACAAATTCGATGAGATGCGGTGCAGATTTGGGTACTACTCTTGAACATCTCGTTGAGAGTTTGTCTAATGAACAGAAAGTAGCGATAAGAAGATACGGCTCACAGCTTAATCCAATGGCGATGATGTACATGATGCTCGGTGTCATCATACCAAGTCTAGGAATAACGTTTTTAGTTATACTCTCGTCATTTTCTGGGATAGCAGTTACAGAATACATGTTTGTGGGTTTATTGGCAGTTTTGATTGTCTTTCAATTTTCATTCATCGGTATTGTGAAAAGTAGGAGACCGGCGATAGAAATATGAGAATCTATGAAATATTATATCGTGCAATGCCTCAAGGCTATAAAACATTCATTAAAAAGATTCTGAACTGTGCAGATTTTAAGATATTACCTGAATATTATGTTGGTTTCAGTTTAATCTATGGTGCTCTATTGTTTTTAGCAATATTTTTAACAACCATTATACTTCGCATGCAAATTTTAGTTTCAATTCTAGCCGCCATTCTTGCATCAGGTATTTTTGAAGCATTCATGCATGCTATCCCTCTAGTTATCGCAGATAACAGAGCAAAGTTTACAGATGAGATTTTGCCAGATGCACTAAATTTGATTTCCTCTAACATAAGATCAGGGTTGACACCGGACCAAGCTTTTCTTTTATCAGCAAGACCAGAATTCGGTCCCCTAGAGTTACAGATAAGAAAATCTGCTAAATTAACATTGTCTGGAGAATCGATAGAAGATGCACTCAGAACAATACCAGAAAGCATATACTCAAAAACGTTGAAGCGTACAATGGATCTTTTAATAGAAGGAATATCTAAAGGTGGTAGTCTGGCTAACTTGTTGGATGGACTTGCTAATGATATTAGACAGTCGAGAATTCTCAAGAAAGAGGTAGAGGCTTATGTCATGATGTATGCAATATTCATATTCTTCGCAGCGGGAATAGGAGCACCTTTACTATATGGTATATCATCATATCTTGTAGAGACAATGCAAAAATTGGGAAATTCTGTTCCTGTACAAGGTAGTTTTACCTCAACATCTAAGTTTATGACATTCCAATCTATACAAATAAACCAAGGTTTCATGAGACTTTACATGATATCTTCTCTCTGTGTAACTTCTATATTTGGTGCTTTACTGGTAGGGTTGATACAAGAAGGTTCGGAAAAAGCAGGTTTAAAGTATATACCTGTTCTTGCTTTTTTGAGTATTACCATATACTTTGTGTCTAGGTTTGTCGTGATAAGTGTATTTGGTACATTGATCTAATCCTTAAAAGAAAATATTTAAAGGGAAGGAAATCTAAAGAATAATAAGGAGGATGATTATGAAGAATAAAGGACAAACAGCAATGGAATACTTGATGACTTACGGATGGGCTATACTAATAATAATCGTAGTTGTTGCAGCTTTGTACGCAATGGGTGTATTCTCAGTTAAGGGTGGAGTAGCATGTAGTCCATGCTTCAGTTACTTTGCTTACAGAGATTACGATCAAAGTACTGCTGGTGGTGGAACTGTTTATCTTAGAAATGGTGCAAGAACAGTTGAAATTACTGTGAACTCTGGAGGAAGTTTAGGCGCAGCTACACTTTGTGGTACACTTACATGTGGAACACCAGAAGCTTGTTCACCAGGTACCGATATAGTAATAGATACAATAACTACAACTGGTAACCAACTTATCGATATAACATATAAAGATTGTGATACACTCGTCGATCACACTGATACAGGAACAATACATAACAAGTAAAAAAAAATAAACTAAATTTAGAATCTTTTTTTATTTATTATTCTATTTTTTTTACCCGCTTTTTGGTAAAGCGGATTTTTTCTTGAACATTCCCTTAATTTTTTCTACTATTCCCTTAAGTTTAGTTTTTTCCATAAATTTCTCAGATGCTTTAACAACCTTTGCATAAGTCTCAGGTTTTTTATGTTTTAGGAAAATTAGAAAACCAAATATATCAATAACAATTGCAACCAAAATGATGATATACAAAGTAGTCATTTTTTTGTTATCAGTTTTAGTAACCGGTTTTATTGACGGTTTTATAAAGAATTCACTTATCTTCGTTTCAAAATTTTTACCACTTCCATCCTTGTAAGAGATAACACCTGTTATTAAACAGGAAGGACTTATCTGAGCAGGGTCAAAAGTTAGAGTCACGTTTGAGGAACTTTTTACGGGAATATAATCTGCACATTCGATTCCATAAACAGTATTATCACCAACCCTAGTAGAGCTTGTCAAATTGGCTGAATTTAAAAAACAGTTATTGGAAGAAGTTATAGTTGCAAAACAATTGTAAGCAGTACTATTTCCTTTATTGTACATTTTAAGAACCAAATATCTGGTTGCTCTGGCAAATGAATAGGATAAAGAAGGAATGCCGGCTTGCGTAGCAGTAATAGCCAAGGAAGGTTGCTCGTATGAGTCAGACATAGTCAAACCTGTATAAGTGGTATAATCTGTCTTGATTTTTATTTCATTTTGATAACTTCCTGGAACTAATCCATTGAGAATAAGATTTAATGTATCTGTGAACTTAGAAGGTATGTTTGTCCAAGTCTTACAAGATTCCGAGAATGAAATGACATTATTAGCCGAAGATAAACAAATTTGTAAAGAACTTATGATTTCAGTCCCTAAATTGTTTATATTAAGTATTACATTAGATGGTGTTCCAATTTTCATGGAAATTGGTAACTTATATGTAACTTGAAGAGGGTTTTTAACAGTAATTTGAATCTCTTTCGATTGTTTTAGCTTATCATCAACATAGAAATCTTCATAAAGAGTATAAGTTCCAGGCAATATCAATTCATCTGGTTGAATGAAATATACAACTTTTTTCACGCTATCATCTGTACCAGTTTTTCCTATTTCAGTATAAACTGTATTGCTTCCAACATTCACACTGTGAGGTTTAGGCATGGGTTTTTGATCTTCAGAAGAGGCTGAATAGATTTTTATGTATCCATAAGTCATTTCTGTTTTAACTTCCGTTTTAATGTTGAATGTTGTATCGCAACCATTCCTAATAGTCGCTATAAGGTGACTGGTCTCGCCTCGATAAAATTGAGAATCTATAGCCCAAGAAACAGTCGGTTCGCATGTTGTTTGCGCACGAACAATCTGTATAAAGAACAACAGTACGATGAAACCTAATATTAAACTCTTTCTCATGAATAATAATTTGAATCCTATATTAAAAATGTTTTTCAAACCTTGAAAGCGGAAATCTTCTTTATCAGATCCACGTTTCCCAAGAATAATCCTCTACAACAGTATCTTTTTAAGCCTAAGTCATCCAAGACCTTTTTAGAATCCTCTCCTGCATCAACACGTCTCTTGTATTCTTCCCATAGATGACCTACGACTTTACCACACGAGAAACATCTGATTGGAATTATCATTTACCTCTTACTCCTTTGTTTGTGTCTCCTCGCTCCCTTCCTACTTCTTGAAGGTTTATGGGGTTCTGTTCTGCGAGGATCATAGACTAATAAACTTCTATCGTAATCCAAGTATATCTTCTTTAGTTTTTCATCATTAAAAAACTCTACCATCCCTTTTGCTATAGCCTGCCTTATCGCATCAGCTTGTGAAACAACACCACCATGACGAGCATTGACTTTTATATCAACTTTTTGATTCAAGTCATCTGCTAATAATAAAGGTTCCCTTATCTTGGTTCTAGCATATTCTGGCAATACTAAATCTATTGGAACATCATTAATTGTAACTTGACCTAAACCAGCTTTAACTCTTGCTCTAGCTACAGCAGTCCTTCTTTTACCAGTTGCTAAGACTATCTTTTCTTTCCCTGATTTAGTCTCTTTTTCCATCTTACCATCTCTTCTTTTGTCCTAAAGCTAATGATAGGTCTCCAATAGTTATACTTTTGCACTTAAGCTTATTTACGTCAGCTTCTTCTATTCTTACGAAATTCTTACCTTCTATATCATCAGGAACGCCTATATAAACTTTTAATCTTCTGAAAGCATCTTGACCCTTTGCTTTAGAAAATGGAATCATGCCTCTTATAGTTCTCCTTACTATACCTTGTGGTGTTCTTGGGAAGAAAGGCCCATGATGTGGATCCCCTCTTTGAACCCTATGAAGATATTTTTCTTCAGTTATTTTAGGATTTCCTGATATCGCAGCCTTTTCACAATTAACGACGTAAACATTCTCACCTTTAACCAAGTCTTTGGCTATTCTAGTTGCCATCCTTCCTAATACTTGGTTGGTTGCATCGTAAATTTTCATAATCAACACAATATCTTTACTTTAGTACCATTGGGTGTTTTCTCAATTAGTTCCTCTATTGTTAATGTTTTACCTTTAATCTTTTGTATTTTATCTCTTGCTTGTTTTGTGAACTTCCATGCGCTTATCGTCACGGGTTTCGATAATTCCCCATAACCTAAGACAATACCAGGAATGATGACTGTTTCGCCTTCATCAGTATGTCTTTCTATATGAGCAATATTAACCTCTACCCTTTGTCGTTTAGGTTTGTTCAATTTTTCAGCAATATCCTTTAGAAAATCACTTTTAGTATCAAAGGCTTTGTTATTTAGGTTTTCTATCAATTTTTTCAATATCGGATTAGTTGGTCCGGTGCGCTTCACCATCTCGCTACACCTCTTGGAATACAACAATAATCTGAGTATAGATTTATAAAGGTTTTGAAGATTAAAAAATAGGGAAAAAAGAAAAGAAAACTTAGACAGTCATTGTAGCTGTGAAATCCCAAATGATATTTTGTTCTATCCACCATGGATATGGTAGAACTGCTCTTGTTCTTATTGGTACTCCTTTACATACTATTTCATATGTATTTTGGTCTATCCTTCTTACATAAAAGTCTGAATTAATAGAGTTACCATTTGAATACTGTATTATATAATCCCCTAATGGGTCGTTTGGGTCAGATTCTGATAGAATTGTGTTAAAAATGCTTACTGGCATTTCGGCCCCAATTGGTATGTTATTGAATTTTATATAACCGCTTACCAAATATGTGATAGGTAATAAATCTACACACTTTGATTCGCTAGTTTTAGTATTATATCCACATATCGTTTTTTGATTGTTAACTGTAATCGTGACTGGTTTTAAACGGTTTAAAGCCCCCCATACATAGTAACCTGACCTTTGTTTTACTGGTAAATTATCACTTGATATATCACTAGAAAATTTTATAGTAGATGAAAATGTCGCTAAAACTGTTGTCATACTGATTAACAGTATTAGTCCCAATAAAAAAAGTCTTTTCATTGTTTAACCTCCTAAATCATTTGACATAAAGTTAAGAATAAATAACTTATTTTTTGTACAATGTAGAAAAATTTTTTCTATTTAATTATGATTGAATTTTTTAAAATCTATTTTAGAAAAATTTAAAAAATGCGTCAGCCGGGATTTGAACCCGGGTCACAAGCTTGGGAAGCTCGGATCTTAGCCAGGCTGGACCACTGACGCTTAAGTAAAACATCGAAATCTTTCTTTAAATTTTTATGATTTTTTAGAAATGTGAAGAAGATTGTAGTTAAAGTCTTAAAAATAAATTCCTTATTTCATTTTTCTCTTGAAGAAACATCTTACATGAGGTGGCATACCAAAAAACCCTAGTTGTGCAACCATTGGTATAGCTGCAACTAGTTCCCAACCTTCTTTACCTAAATCACATAACACTTTTGTCCAGCTTTCTGAAGCTTTGATCTCCTTTTTATCCCCAGTATTCAAGACTACTACCCTGTATTCCCATCCATTGTTTGCTATTGATTTTTCTGGTTTGTTCTCTAGATTAATGGAATTATTCTCAAATTGAAACGTGTCATCAAAATTATTTTTATCTTTTAATTTTCTCCATAATGCGCCTTTTAATACCATATCATCACCACATAGAGTAACATACTATTTGGAGGAACAAGCTAAAATAAATTATGGTTTTTTGTTTAACAGCATCACTATAATCTCACGAACTTGTATTAGGATGAAGGAATTTAAAGATTGTTATGTCTTGAAAGAAAAATCATGGGAAATACTGACATGCTATTCCAAATTTCCAATTACCATTAATATTCAAAAGTTCTGAAAAACTTTGTGTACCAGATTTTGAACCTCCAATTGTTGTCATATTATATGAATATGGAACACAAGTTATCTCTATTCCTGGTGGCATTATAACGCCAGGTGGAGTGTATTTACCTGTACAGGGTGTTGCATCTTCTACTTTGAGTTCTAGAGCAGAACCAACCCAACTGTTTAAGAAATTTTTGAATTTTTGTTTACAATCCTCAGAAAGGACACTGCCATTTACATCAACTGTATAAGTAAAAGTTTTTGTCCAATCTCCTGCTATTATACTTTCAAACCAGATTTTAGTTACATCTTCTGGTATCGTACCTTCTGTAGGACCACATGAACCTGTACAACAACACTTGGCGTTACTCGAAGTTAAGACTTTTCCGTAACATACACAACCATCGTTAGTTGAGCAAATTGTTCCTCCCTGTTCTCCACAAGTAGGTAAGATAGTTGTGGTAGTTGTTGTCATTTTTATGCTAGTAGTTGTAATCGGTGAAGTACTAGTTATCGATATTGTAGTTAATGTTAAAGTGGATTTAGTAGTGCTCCTTGTTGTAATCTTGACTGTAGTTGTCGTAGTCTCTGGTGGTATTATTGTTTCATGTGGAATGATAGTAGTCGTTGATGAAGTCGTAGTAGTTGATGGTTGTTTAGTGAGGATATATCCGCTTGTCCCTATTCCTGCAATTATTAAAATTAATAAAATTACGATTAAAGATGAAATTCCTTTTAACATAATTATTCTTTCTTTTCTCAGAACAAAAATCTATCTTTTCTTAAGGACGCCAGGAGTGTGATTTGAACACTATGATGCACGTACTTTTTATTAGGATGAACAGATTTAAAGGTTGTTATCAAAGGAATTACTTGTTTAAAACTTAGTTATTATTTCCACAGGAAATCCTTGTTTTTTCAATCTTTCTAATATTATATTTTCTTTTTCTACATTCACCATTTTTTCAATTTCTTTATCATTTTTTTTCATTAAACTCACTCCTCAAATTATTTTCATTCTTAATTACTGGTTTCAATATATAATTTATCAGTCACTATCTGGAGAAGAAAAAAACTTAATATTCGTGTCTACCACAACAGGAACCGCTATTTTGATAATTTTGTGTTCTTGTACACCAGATCCTATCTCCTTGTTTTATAGACCCAGTAAATTTACAATTACCGCATTCAGCCATTTTTTAACACCTTGACTAAATAAAACATTAATAGTCTTATTGAAATTATTTTTTTCATTAAACTTACCTTTTTTAATAAATTAATTAAATAACAGGAAGATGGTGGTAGTGTATCACCTTAAGGCACTATTCATCTTCGTGTTACAGAAAACGATAATCTTATACCAATTGCATTTCTGTGTGCATAAGGCACTATTCACTTCAAGTAAGTCATTCAATAGTAAGAATTAAGGTTAACTGTATACATTAATTGATATTATAAGTATTAATAGATATAAATTATAGTATAAAATTAAAAATCTATCTTACTCTTCCTCTTGTATGTTTGCTACGGCTGGGTTTACAACCACGACATTTCTTTTTATTTACCATTTTTTTCACCTTATTCTAAATCTTTAATATTTTGCTGAATTATGTACTAAAGAACAAAATCTATCTAAATCTTCTTCGTCTACTTCCTTCCTTCACCCAATGCCTCTTTTTTTATCATCTTTTCTAATATGTTCTTTCTTTTTTCCTTGTCCTTCTTTCTTTTTCTTAACCCTTTTAGCTTTCATCATTGAATTTTCTTTTTCCAATCTATCTACTAGCTTGTTTGTTCTTTTACGGTCAATTATTTTTTTGTGTTTCTTCATCAATAAAGGTTCTTTCATAATTATCCTTTCTTTTCTCAGAACAAAAACCTATCTTTTCTTTAAGAAACGCCGGGAGTGTGATTTGAACACACAAGCCCTTGCGGACACCAGATATCTCAGTTCTCCGTTGTATCATCATCAATCAGATACCTCTGGGGTCTTCATCGAATACTCGAGTTTCGCCTTAATTTCTGGCGCATTACCTGGTTCTGCCATCCCGGCACAATTATTAATTTATCATTTAAAGTAAAAATTTATACTCAGTTTCCCTTATTTATACTTGATAGAATGGTTTTAGATAGGTTAATTGATGCAAAAGAAGCGTTAAAAGACCCTTTCAAAACTTTTATACTTGGTTTCTTAGTATCCTGTATCTCTCTGTTCATCTCTTACACTATGTTCTCCCAAACACTAGGTCTTTACACCACTATCATTATAACCTTAGCATCATTACCCTTCATGAATAGACTATTGAGGTATGAAGAAAAACAAGACGAAAGTATTATGGAAAGTTCTACTTTCTTCCAAAGATATAGTGATATAATTTTAGCTTACATTGCATTTTTCTGTGGTATGACGCTTGCAATGTCTATTAGTTTTGTAATATTACCTCAAAGTATATCAGAAAGAATCTTTCATGAACAGATAACTCAAATTAACATAATAAGAGGTAATTTTGAATTCGGAACTAAATTCACAACAATATTCATGAACAACGTCAGCGTAACAATACTTTCATTCCTTTTCTCATTTCTGTTTGGATGTGGGGCTATATTCATCCTTGGTTGGAATGCTTCTGTTCTTGCCTCTGCCATAGGGTTGATTGCAAGGAATCAAGGTGGCATTAAGGGATTGCCCTCAGCAGTAGTAATGTTCCTTCCTCATGGGAGTTTTGAGATAACAGCATACCTAATCGGAGCTATAGCAGGAGGTTTGGTATCAGCGGCCGTAACAAGAAAAAAATCTTATAGGTTTTGGGAGATAATGCAAGATTCTGGTAAACTATTGCTCATTTCTTTTCTATTTCTTATTATAGGAGCATTGATTGAAACTTCTATAATCGTGTTATAATCAGGACTTCCAGAAAGTCCTTTTACTATAAATACCAAAACTTCTCGTGTCTAAAGCGCAAGCAATATCTTCTGCTTTTATCAATGAATCGACAAATACAGGTACTATCAATTCAACCTTCGACTTCATCTTCTTGATAAAATTTCCATTATCTTCAAATCCTCTAGCCTTTCTTATTAGGCCAATCCTGCTTATATCTTCTTTTATAGTTTCCATGTACCTGACACATAGTACTAGAATAAAGGCAAATTTGTAAGGAAATATACTCGATAATAATTTGAATGATTCGTAGACTTGAAAACAAGAAATCATAGCGAATGATACTATTGATAATGATGAAAATTTAATTGTTGCAACTAAAGCATTATCAAAACCGGAAAACAATGTCCATAGAATCAAGAGCATTGGTATTGTAAATACTAGATATTTTGTTAAGAAAATCATTGTTTTTTTAAAATTTTTATTGAATATTTTTGTTAATATTAATGAAATCAAAGATATTATTATCATTAATGAAATATCCTTTAATACCAATGAGAGGAGTATCAAAGGTATAAACAGGATCAATTTTACATAACTTTTCCACATTTTTTCTCCACCACTTCCCCATTTTTAATCTCGAAAACTCTATTTGAAATATTGAACAAAGATTCTTCATGAGTCATTATCAATACAGTCTTCTTGCCTATGACAGAATTCAGTATTTTAGAGAAATGATAGGGATCTTGGCCAAAAACAGGTTCATCCAGAATCAAGATTTCAGGATCACTAGAAACTGCTGATGCTATCGTTAACCTTTTTTTCTCCCCGAGACTCAATGAGAATGGATGAGAATTTTTTTTCTCTGATAAACCGTAATCGTTCAATAAATTATTGGTTTGATTGTCTGTAATTTCTCTACCAAGATTATTAGGCCCATAATTGATTTCATCTGTAACAGTATTCTTGAAAATCTGGAAGTTAGGGTTTTGAAAGACGAAACCTATTTTTTCTGCAACTTGTTTATTCTCATAATCATCGATATTTTTATGGAATAATTCAATTTTTCCTTCATTTTTTTTCAACAGGTTACATAAACATAAAGCTAGAGTTGTCTTACCACAACCATTTCTACCAGTTATCGAAATGACTTCATTTTTCTTTATTTTAAAATTGATATTTTTCAATATGTTTTTTCCCTCATAACTGAAAGACAAGTTTTTAACATTAAGGACATACTCATTTTCAGGTTCTGTTTTATGAACCTTTTTATGTTCAGTTAATTTTTTCATAACTTCCATTCCACCTTTTACATCACCATTATAGATCAATCTTCCTTTGTCCAAAATAAGACATTTATCAAAAAGACTTTTTAGAATACAAGGATTCTGCTCTGCAACAATAATGGTCTTGCCTTCTTTCTTCAATAGTCTTAAAACATCTAACATCTCTTCTTTCATTTCAATATCAAGGTTTGCTAACGGTTCATCAAAGAACAGTATTTTCTTATCCATAACACAGACGGATGCTATAATGACTTTCTTCTTTTCACCGTAAGATAAATTCTTGATGTCGTAATTTAATTTATCTGATAAACCAAATTTTTCTGCAAACTTTTTCACTAGTTTTGAAATTGTGTCCTCATCATAACATAAATTCTCAAGACCGAATGCTATCTCATGAGATACTTTAGTGGTTAAAATCTGTGTTTCAGGGTCTTGTAATACTATTCCAATATCATTCTTTATCTTCTCATTTTTTTGTGTATCTTTACCATTGATTAAAACTTTACCAGTGAACTTCCCTTCTATTGTGGTTGGGATTATACTGGCCAAACATTTCAATAGAGTAGTCTTTCCACATCCAGAAATTCCCATAACTAAGACTGACTCTTTATCTTTAATCGAAAAACTTACTCTTTTTAAAATAGCCTCTTCGGAATAACCGAAACTTAAATTTTTAACATCTATCAAGTTACTTACCTTTTGTACTTAGGTAAGCCTTAACTAGGACGGGCGTACCTATTAATGTCATTATGTATCCAGTTATAAATACTGCAGCCATTGAGCCTAACAAGAGTGTTACGTTCGGTATTAAACCGATTGCAAACATTCCCCCACTAATCGTTATTGCACCTACTAGATATCCTAATGCTGATGTTAATGCAAGTTCTTTAATACTTTTTTTATCTTTTGTTAACAGTCCTATCACGAAGTAGCAGAGAAAATTGCCTGGTAAGCCACCGAAGATTGTTGCTGGTGATGGTACCCCATGTTTTACAGCACTTGCTATAGTCGTCCCTATTCCTGCTGAAAATCCACCAACTAATGGACCAAACAAAACTGCCATTGCTGAAGGTATTATTACTGCTGGTCTGAATTGTATGTCTATCGGTCCACCAGTTTTGAAGGCTATGACGAATATTGTTGGTACTGAGAAAACTGCGTACAATACTGCACCTATTGCTATCAAGACTATTTCTAGAGTTCTTAACTTGAATTTTTCCTTAAAATCAATTTTCATACACTTAAATAAAAAATTAGGGTTTATTAAGTTAACTGTAATATTTCATTTTTGATAGTTTCTAAGAATCTTTAACAATTCTTGCGTTTCAGGTAAGAATCTCTCTTTCTTAATTTTCTCCTCAATTTTTTTCATAGTCAAAAACATACCTTGTTTTAATTCTCCCTTATCTAATTTTATCTTTCCATTTGTAGTAAAACCGTAAACCTTTGAATTCTCATTTTCTTCAGGAATCCTTTTTTTGACATCTCCCATAAAGAATGATTTAACTTCAATTCCTGCTTCTTCTTTAGATTCTCTTACAACAGCTTCTTTATAACTTTCTCCAGAATCTACATGACCACCTAGTGTTATACTCCAATATTCAGGAAACATATCTTTTGTTTTAGTTCTTTGAGTGACTAGAACTCTCCTATTTTTGTCAAAAATAAAGAACATTACACTTCTGTGAATCAATTTTTTATTATGTACTTCTTTTCGTGTAGCTTTACCTATAACATGGTCATCTTCATTAACAGTATCTAACAATTCATCCATACAAATTTTATTCAAAATTTAAGTATAAGTATCAAAATCTCTGACCAGTGAAATAACCGAGTCTAACTTTTTTTAACTCCTTTTTAACATATTCTAAAAACTTAGAATAATAGGCCGTTTCAGTAAAATCAGAATGATCAAAAACATAAAAAATTCTTCTTAGCTTTTCTTCTTCAACTTTTAATGCATCTCCAAATTTAATTGGAATGCAATCAAAAAGAAGTTTATACAATTTATTAACAACTTCTTCTCTTTCTATATCTATATAAGGTTTCGAGGATTCTAACTGAATAATTTTAGTAATATCAAAAATGACTCTAACCAAAAATTGATGTTTAGAACATTCATTAACAAACTCGTCCAATCCATTCTTTTTCTTATCTAATTCTTGTTCAACCATTCAATTAATGAAAAAAGTTAAACTTTTAAACCTTTATTTTTCGGGAATACGTTACTTTAGCTTTCTAACAACATTTTCTATCCTATTCATTGCCTCTTCTATTTTTTCATAAGAAGTAGCATAACTCATCCTTATGTAACCTTCACCATATCTTCCAAATTCAGTTCCAGGTACAGCTAAAACATTCGCTTTTTCTAAGAACAATTTAACTACCTCTGTCGATTTCATCTTCATTGCTTTTATGTTCGGGAAAACATAGAACGCACCTTCTGGTTCTAGACAACTTATTTTAGGAATTTCTTCTATTCTTTTTACAATAAGTTTTCTCCTTTTTTCATACTCTTTCTTCATATCTTCAACGCATTTTTGACTACCGTTTAACGCCTCCATAGCAGCAAGTTGGGAAATGGTTGGTGAACAAAGGCCACAATACATATGAATCCTTGTCATCGATTGTATTAATTCCTTTGGGCCAGCTGCATATCCCACCCGCCAGCCAGGCATTGCATAAGTTTTGGAAAAAGTTTGGAAAGTTATTACATGATCTTTCATTCCGTTTAAACTTCCTATGCTTATGTGCTTATTTTTACCATATAAAAATTTCTCATAAGCTTCATCTGAGAATATTATTAAATCATGTTCAATCGCAATATCAGCTAATTCCTCTAGAGTCTTTTTCTTTAATATCCTGCCTGTCGGATTACTAGGTGAGTTTACTATTAAAACCCTCGTTCTCTTATCTATGAGTTGTTTAACTTTATTTGTGTCGAACTCAAAACCATCTTTTTCCAGTAATGGCACAGTGATTGGTACGCCTGTTACCGTCTCTACCATTGGAATATATGCAAGAAAACCTGGATTAGGAACTAATATTTTTTCCCCTGGATCAATCAATGATAATGTTGCTAATAGCAATGCCTCTTGAGAACCGCAAGTAACTATGATCTCTTCAGGATCAACTTTGATTTTGTTATCTTTTTTCAGTTTCTTTGCTATAGCTTTCCTAACTTCTATTCTGCCTGCTGGTGGCGAATAATGTGTAAAACCTTCATCAAGTTTCTTCTTTGCAAAATCGACTATATGTTTAGGCGTGCAAAAATCTGGTTCACCAGGTCCTAGAGAAATTACATCCTTTTTTTCACCTGCAACCCTCATTATCTCGGTGAATTCGGAGTCAGGTAAGTAAAAATATCTTTCAGAGATCTCGTATTCTTTTTTCATAAAGATAATTATAGTTAAAAGACCATAAAAAGTTTATAAAAAAGAAGCAATTGTTATTTAAACATAAGTACTATAAGGGGTTTGATGGTGATTAGATGAAGTTAGTCTTTTTATGCGGTGGTATTGGAAAAAGGATGTTTCCTTTAACTGAAGATAAATTCATGTTTAAATTTCTGGGTAAGACCATTTTAGAATATCAAGTCGAACTAGCAAAAAAAGCGGGTTTCAAGGATTTTGTCGTCGTCGGCAACCCATTGAATATAGAAAGAATTAAAGAAATGTGTAAAGACATAGATGCCACGATAGAATTTGTGATTCAAGAGGAACCAAATGGCATGGCAGATGCTATTTTGAGCGCTAAAGATGTGATAAAGAGTGATGAAATAATCTTGGTTAATCCTAATGATATTTTTGACCTATCTGTCTACAAAAAAATAATTGGTGAATACAAAAAAGGAAACTACGAGTCCTATATAATAGGTTATAAAGTAGGTTCATATTTTCCTGGAGGGTATCTTGAAGTCAATCAAAACAATGAACTCATTAAGATCCATGAAAAACCTGGTGAAGGCAAAGAACCCAGCAACTTAGTAAACATAGTAATCCACCTCCATAAAAACACATCTCCTCTAATAGAATTTTTGGAGAAAACAAAGAGCCAAAAAGATGATATATACGAATCTGCTATAACCAAAATGGTTGAAAGTGATCATAAGATTAAAGTTGTTTATTATGATGGTTTCTGGCGTGCAATTAAATATCCTTGGGACATGTTTGATGTAGTGAGATATTTTTTAGGTGATATTAGCACACCTAAGATATCCAAAAGTGCAAAAGTATCCAAAAGTGCAAAGATCTACGGTGGAGTGATAATAGGAGATAATGTTCACATACTTGAAAATGCTGTTATTCGTGGCCCTTGTTATATAGGAAAAAATACAGTTATAGGAAATAATGCTCTTATCTGGAACTCAACTCATATTGGAGATAACTGTGTTATTGGTTATTCAACAGAGGTAAAACACTCTTACATAGGAGATAACTGTTGGTTTCATATGTCTTATATTGGTGATTCTATCATTTCAGATAATTGCTCTTTCGGTGCTGGAGCAGTAACAGCAAATTTCAGGTTTGATGAACAACCGATAAAAGTTTACGTAAAAGACATGAAGAACGAATCAGGTTTAGACAAGTTGGGAGTTATAATGGGTGATGATTGTAAGACTGGTATAAACTCTTGTATGATGCCTGGCGTTAGAGTTGGTCCCAATAGTATAATAGGGCCAGGTGTGATATTGACTAGGGATTTAGAACCGAATAAGATGATAACTATCAATGAAAAAAATTACATAATAAAAAACAATGAAATAATGTTATCTTCAGAAAAAAAGAAAGATTTGATGGAAAAACTGTTAAGACATGGGTACGGAAAGAAGGATTAATATAAAAACACAATTTATTTAAAAATAAGCGAAAATTTATTCATTAGGCAAATGGAGGAGGATTTAATGCAAGTATTAATTTTATGCGGTGGGTTAGGAAAAAGATTAAAACCAATTACTGATGAAACACCAAAACCCCTTTTGAAAGTTCTGGGCAAACCTGTTATAGAGTATCAACTAGATTTCTTTAAAAGACTTGGAATAGACGATATTATACTTTGTACTGGATACAAAAGTGATATGTTCAAAAAAATGTATCCCGATTTAAAACATTCTGTTGAAGATAAACCATTAGGAACTGCCGGTGCCATAAAGAATGCGGAAAAATTTATAGATGACGATTTCATAGTCACTAACGGTGATAACATATTCATGTTTAACTTCCAGAAGATGCTGCAAATGTTCAAGGATACGAAAGACACAATTTTAGCATTAACTCAACCAGTTTCCCCTTACGGAGTAATAGAAGTTGAGGGAGATAGGGTCATTGATTTCAGAGAAAAACCTATTCTTAATTTTTGGATCAATGCTGGTATAACAATTTTTCCTAAAAATAGTTTGAAATATTTTCCAGAAGAAGGAATGATTGAATACGATGTATATCCTAAATTAGTAAAGGAAAAGAAGTTGCTATCTTTTAAATTTCGAGAAGGAACTTTTTGGTTAGCAATTGACACAACTAAAGACATAGAAAATGCAGAGAAAAAACTATTAAATAGGAAATAGATATCTTTTGAAAATTTCCTTATAAACTTATTAACTCATTTTTGAGTAATTAACTCATTTTTAAGTATTTAATTCAATAATGAATAACTATGAAAGAATTGAAGATTCTCATTATTCTAGGTAAAAAAGGTGCTCTAAAAAAAAATATTACTGTAAAGACAACAGAAATAGATAAGGAACTAAAAATTCCTCAACAAACGGTAAGTCGAATTTTAACTAAATTAGCAAAAAAAGGTCTAATAACAAGAGATGAAGGTATAAGAGGGTGCATAGTAACAATCACACAAAAAGGCAAAAAATTGTTGAATGATTTAAATAACGATCTTAAAAATATTTTTGCAAATGAAAAAGAATTTAAAATAAAAGGCAAGGTAGTGGATGGATTAAAAGATGGTAAATATTATCTTGGTTTGAATGAATATAGAAAAAAAATTAAAAAACAACTTGGCTTTGCACCATTTCCTGGAACTTTGAATATAATTTTAGATGAAGATGAATCTAAAGAAAAACTTCAGAAGGTGAATGGAATAGAAATACAAGGATTTAAAAAATCTGATAGAATCTTTGGCTCAATAAAAATCTTTAAATGCAAAATAAATGATGTTGATGCAGGTATAATAATTCCAGAAAGAAGTCATTATGGTTCTAATACACTCGAAATAATATCACAATTTGAATTGCGAAAAAAATTGAATTTAGAAAATGGTGATGAGATTATTTTGGAGGTTACAAAATGAAAACTTATGAGATTTCAGCTTGCGCTGCTCTGGCGGCTATATCCGCTGTATTTCAACTAGTTCATTTAGGTTACATGACTCAATGGGGTATGTGGGTTGATATTGTAGCCATACCTTGGATTTTAGCTTTCTTTTTGTATCGAGGAAAAGCTGCATTTTTTGTTTCTATAGTCGGAGCGATAATAATTACTTTAGCTGACCCTAGTACATGGCTTGGTGCAAGTATGAAATGGATAGGCACGATGCCAATGTGGTTGGTACCTTTATTTTTTCAGAGATTATATAAATTAAATCTTAAGGATTTTAAAAAACTCAGGATTATAATATTCTGTCTTGTTTTATCTATAATATTTCGAGGAATTATCGTTATACCATTGAATTATTATTATGCTTTGCCAATATGGACAGGATGGGCAACAGAAAAAGCCATGTTAATGTTACCATGGTGGATAATTTTTTCTTTGAATACTATTCAAGGAATTATAGAAGTTATGGTTACTTGGTTGTTAGTCTTCAAATTTAATTTTAAACGGTTTGCAACATGGGAATAAAAGTTGAAAATGTAAGTTTTTCTTATCCAAACAGAAAAGTTTTGAAAAATATCAATTTCATGATAGAAGATGGTGAATTCGTAGGTTTAGTAGGATCGACTGGTTGTGGTAAGACTACATTGGTTTATTGTCTAAACGGTTTAATACCAAATTCCATAAGAGGAAAATTCTCGGGTGATGTTATAGTTGAAGGTTTATCAACTAAAAAAAATAAAGTTTCTGATATTGCAAAAAAAGTAGGTTTAGTATTTCAAGATCCTGATTGGCAAATATTCAACTTAACTGTAAAAGATGAAGTTGCTTTTTCGTTGAAAAATTTAAAGATGGATAAAATAGAAAAAAGAATCCAGAATGCTTTAAAAATAGTCGGATTAAAAGGATATGAAAATGAAGATCCGAATAAACTTTCTCATGGACAAAAACAAAAACTCTGTATCGCATCAGTAATTGCTGCTGAACCAAAAACAATAATATTAGATGAACCAACGTCTCAACTGGATTATAAAAATACTGAGATTATTCATGAAATCTTAAAAAAATTAAATAAAATGGGTACTACTGTTCTAATAATTGAGCACGATACTGATTGGATAGCAGAATATTCTGATAGAGTTTTAATAATGAATGATGGAAGGATTGTTGATAGCGGATCGCCAAATAAAATTTTTTCTAAGATTAAATTCTTGAAGAAATTGGGTATAAAAGTTCCAAGGTTATGAAGATGAATCCAAAAATCAAGATCCTTTTGTTAATAATAATTTCAACTTTTGCACTTTTTATTAAAGATTTATTTTATATTTCATTATTTTGTATTTCAATCATTTTTGTTATTTTTTTGTTTAAGATTCAATCAAAGTTTTTTGAATGGATTAAACCTATTTCAATCATTTGTTCTTTCATTATAATTCTTCAAACTTTCACTTATATTCCAATAAAATTCAGTCTAGAAGGTTTAATTTTCGGTGTTACAATTTCACTTAGACTTTTTGTTGTATTATCAGTGGTATTTACTTTTGTTTCTACAACATCAATGAAGGAATTATCAGAAAGTTTTAGTTTCTTACCGAATGATCTCGCTCTGATGATAATGTTGGCTTTTAGACTTTTACCTTTAGTCAAGGATGAGACGATAAAAATCATAAACGCACAAAAGTCAAGAGGATTGAATTTCAAAAGTTTAAATTTCTTCGATACGTATTTCCCTATAATGATTCCGTTGTTTTCAAAAACATTGGAGAGATCAAACCATTTGGCATTGGCTATGGAATCAAGAGGTTTTGAGCAAAATGAAACAAAAAATTATAAATTTCATTAAGGAAACGATTGAAAATGCTAAAGCAAAAGGTGTAGTGATTGGATTAAGTGGTGGTGTTGATTCGACAACTGTTCTATATCTTTGTGTTAAGGTACTAGGAAGAGATAAAGTTTTTGGGGTGATGATGCCTTCAATTATCAATGAAAGAGAAGATACAGAGGATGCGATTAATGTATGCAAAGAACTTGGAGTCAAATACAAAATAATAAAAATAGATTCTATATTGAAAGCTTTTGAGAAATCCTTAGATTTGAACAATATACTAGTTAAAGGAAATCTTATGGCCAGAATAAGAATGTGTATTCTGTATTATTTTGCAAACAAAGAAAAATTCTTGGTTGTAGGAACTGGTAATAAAAGCGAATACTTACAAGGATATTTTACTCTTCATGGGGATGCAGCTTGTGATCTAATGCCCCTAGGAGATTTATACAAGACAGAAGTCAAAAAACTGGCCAAACAATTAAAAGTATCTAAAAATATTATTGAAAAAACCCCTACAGCTGGTCTGTGGAGAGGGCAAACAGATGAAAAAGAATTAGGTGTAAAATATAAAGACTTAGATAAAGTTCTTTTTTTGATTTTTGATAAAAAACTTACACCTGTTCAAACTGCAAAAAAATTGAATCTTGAAATATCATTGGTTAAAAAAATCCATCAAAGACTAAATAACACTCAATATAAAAGACAAATGCCACCTATTTGTAAAATTCAAAAAAATGATTTTTATACTGATCAACTTCGAACAATAGATAGAAAAAAGACTGCATTTGTTCTGGTTGACATTCAAGAAAAATTTGTTCCAGTTATCAAAGATGCAGATGAAGTTATAAAAAACTCAAATATTTTGACCAAAGCATCAGAAATATTAAAAATTCCTCTGATAGTAACAGAACAATATCCTAAGGGATTGGGGCATACATCAAAAAAAATCAACTTACCTGACAAAAAATTTTTTATTGAAAAAATAAATTTTAGTTGTTTTGGTTCTAAAGAATTTGTTAAGAAAATTAAAGAACTGAGAATTGATTCAATCATATTATTTGGAGTTGAAGCTCATGTTTGCATCTTTAAAACTGCTTTAGATGCTTTAAAAAATAATATTGATGTTTATGTCATTGCAGATGCTGTCTCTTCAAGAACTATTAAGAATAAGTCAATAGCCATTGAATGGATGCGTGAATCAGGTGCATTTATAGCATCAACAGAAATGATTCTTTTTCAATTGTTGGATAAAGCCGGTACAGAAGAGTTTAAATTAATAAGTAAGCTAATAAAATAAACTTTGTTCAAATAGTTATGTGATAAAATGAAAAAAGCTTGTTTCGTTCTTCGAGCCCAACCTTTCCATTTAGGTCATTTAAAAGTTATAAAATGGATTCTGGAAAAATACGATGAAATTATCATAGTCATTGGAAGTTCTCAAGAATCGAAAACTAATAAAAACCCGTTCACTTTGAAAGAAAGAAAAGAAATGATAAATAAATCCTTAAAAAAAGAGGGAATTAAAAAAGAAAGATATGAAATAATAGAAATTGATGATGTTCACGAAGATAAACTTTGGGTTGAAAAAATCCTAAAGAAAGTTAATTTTGACGTTGTTTTTACTATGAATATATGGACTAAAAGATGCTTTGATACTTTCAAAATACCTGTGAAAGAACATCCAATATTTGATGATATATCAGCAACTAAAATAAGAAATATGATCAAAGAAAATAAAGAATGGGAAAATTTAGTTCCAGAAGATGTGAAAAATATTCTCAAAAAAATTAATTTGAAAGAAAGAATTAAACTCTCGGATATTTAGTTGTTTCCGCTAATTTTAACAGATCTTTCATCATCTTAATCATTTGTTCCTCGTACTCTTTGCATTGTCTCACGAATTTTCTCCTAATCTCATCATAATAGACGTATGTGTATATTTTCAAGAGCAAACTATAGATAGGATTTCTTTGTAGAATAGTATTCCTTTTCCATTCTGTAACAACTTTAGCATAAAATTCAATTTTAACCTTACCCGAACCATCTGGATGTACTTCACCCTGCTTCAATCTGAGCCATCCCATCATCCTACTTCTGTGATCAAAATAACGTTCTCCATGCCAATGAATGTGAAACCATATTTGATTAGGATCGATCACAGTGCAGAAATATTGATCAATGTATGTCTTTAATCCAGTAATCCTCATACTATCTCTAAGAATTTCTGGTGCTTTTTTCACTATAGTTCTTATATTTGGTCCATTATAGTCTATTGTAATTCTTGGTCTTGGGGCAAAACAATCCACATCTTCAATAATTTTTATTATCGGAGTACTAGCTATTTCATCATCAATATCTGGCGGTCCTTGATTTTTATCTGTATACATTATCCAAACTCCTCCTTTTTCCATTCTTCGGGTCTCTTACCAGCTTCTACTGCAGCTCTGCTCAAGAACGTATAATCCTCTTCTGGAATCTTCAGCAATCCTTTTAAAGGATCCATAGCATGATAGTGTACTGTTACCCATTGTCTCTCTTCTGATAACATACCATTAGGTGCAACCCCATAAAATTCATCTGGTAGTTTATCCGGCGGAACGTTCTCTTGTAAAAATTTAATCATCAACTTTAAAGAACTTACAGCCAACTGAAATGGATCCTTGAAACCCCCTCTTTCAAATAAAATGTATGTAATGTGTTTTTTACCCAAACCACCTTCTTTCAATATCCACAACAGTCTGTAGATACGATCGTCCCCGAGTTGTATGGGAAAATGAGAGTGCATTGGACTTGGATAGTTGGCATGAATACATTTAATATATTCGCCAACATCTGGTACGTTATTTACTAAATCTGACAACTCTTCATTAGGATCAGCACCCTGAGTAGCAATATGTTCAAAATCTATTAGCATCATAATCTTATCCCAATAAGGATTACTTAGTTTTTTTAATTCTTCCCTAGTTTCTTTTACCGCGACGTATATCTGTTTACTTCGCCAAAGCATATACATTCCAGCTTCTTTTGGATCTCTTGCATCTGGACTTTCAATCGCGATGTGAACACCTTTTAATACACCCATTAATTCTTTGTATTGTTTTTCAAAATCTGGGACTTTCATGATTTTTAGTTCATTTTCTATTATTTTTGGGAGACTAGGATATTTTCCCTTAAAATCTCCACCCTCGGACATCCATTGACAAGCCTTCACCAAATGACCTTGAAGGAATTTTGCTGAAATCGCACCATAATAAAATTCTTTGAATTCTCTATCTCCAAGTTCTTCAGCTTTTTTGTATGCGTTGGTTAACCAATGATCATCATCAGAGTTGTACTCGTACCTGTCCATGAGATTTTTATATAATTTAATCATTTCTTCCCAAACTGGATCTTTTGTTAAGAAAAGAAAGTTGGCCATCATCCAACAAGCATCGACATAATCTCCTCTCAACTTTCCGAGATAATACCATTCTCTCTCCTTTGGATCATCACTACTCATTTTCTTTTTGAGTGCTTCTATGGTATATTTTTGAAGTAATTCTTTGTGTTTTTCACTTATTTTCTTTCCGTATTCCCCTTCTTGTATCTGACCTGTATTTTTCAATTTGTTAGCTTCCATTGTTGACTCTTCTTGGGCTCTATAATAAACAGCCCTAGAATCTTCCCCTAGAATAAGGCTATCATACTTGTCCCAATAAGTCTCTATGAATAAGTTACGCAATTTCTCGTTTTCATAAAGTATCCAAGAAACGAACCTTCCTTCCCAGTCACACATTATGATCTCTAATCTGGCACCGACATAAGTCAACATATCGAGCCAGAAATGCAAACAAGCATGAAAATCAACATACTTGCATCCACCATAAACAGCAGATTTTAAAGACTTTTTAATGTGATCTTGTGCTTCTCTGTATTGAACTAACTCTGGTATTTCAAAAGGAATCGTTAAACTTCCATGTAAATTCAGATCGATTTCCTGTTTCCTTGCTATACGTCTAATCTCCAATCCTTCAGTAAAATCAATTTCATGAGGTACATCTCCAGCTATCTCGATTGCACTTGTACCTCTAGTTAGAGCATAACCAACCTTTCTGACAACTGTAGCTAACTCTTCTCCGTGCGCGATTCCGAAAAGGCCAGTTGAAACTGCAGCTTTGAGTAGTAATTCTGGCATCAAATCCCCGCTAAATTTTTTAACATATATGACCATATTTTTGCTGTGAATATTTCTCTGATATATGGTCTCATGTAACCCATAAACAATCTTTGATTCCTCGAGGGATCATATGGTCCTACTTTGAAGAATCCGAGTCTAGTACCAAAAGTATAGTTTATATTACGTAAAAAAGACCTCATTATTGATCTGTAAGAGGATTTAAGTTCTGATGTTAACTTATAGAAACCTTTTGGCCCTTCTTCAATCTCCTCTTTCTTGTATATTTCAGGAAACTCTTCATGGAGTAATTCATTTATTCCTTTCATTATGCCATCTTCACCTAGGACTCTTTTTCCAAGTAACTCGTCAATGTAAAGGTCAAGTTTTCTTTCTTCGGCAATAATCTCTATTATCCTCAAAAGTAGAATATTATGAGTGACAAAAATTGATGAGAGTGGATTAAAATCTGTATCCTCAACTTCAACTCCATTTGGCATCTTCCATTGTTCTATAGCGCAAGGCAATTCTACTATCACATACCATTCAGTTCCAGGACTACCTCTTTCATATAGTCTTCTTCTAGCCTCCATAATAATATCTTTTGTTATTTTAATACCATGCCTTGTTTCAACTTCTGGTATTAATTCTTTGACCAAATCATCGTATGGTTCAATCCTGAATCTTGGTATGGATTTTTCTGTTGCTGTTGGTACTTCTTTTCTTTCTGCCCCTTTAGTTTCATATATCTCTTTGGCAATTTTATGTGGTTCAGTCGATTCAAGACCTTCTAATTTATTCCAAGCCCACCATTCAATATATTGTAAAGAAACAGGCGTACCAGATCCCATCGGAAAATTCATGTGCATAGATAGAGTACTGTCATCAACTTCTCTCATCATTTGAACTCTTCTTATCAATGGTCTGAGCCAATTTCTGTACTCTTCAATTGATGCCTTTCTTCCGTATAAACGTTCTAATATTCTTTTGTAACGATCTTTGACTTCACTAATGAAAAATTCTTTCCATTTCTTATATAACCTGATTTTTGTTGCTAAAACAACAGCTTCAGCTTTTGATACATCAATTTTCTTTGCTATCTTATCCACTTCATAATCATTGTCAGTTAATTCTTGAAAATCTGCTATTATTGTCGGCCAACGAGGCGCGATTGATCTCATGGATACACCTTCTGGTAGGTTAACATCGACCAAGTCTATAAACATAGCCTTCAATGAATGTTCGTCCTTTTCCTCTACATAATTCATTATTTCTCTATATCTCCTTGCATCATGCATTAGCAACTCAACATCCGAGATTGCTCTGTCCACATGAGATAAACCTTCCTTAATTTCTCGAATTAAATCATGTTTTTGTTTTGTAATAGTTTGATAGAACGGGTGTGATGTTGAAATCTCAAAGTATTCATCAACTTTTTCAACGTTAAACTCCCACCTGTTTGACATCATATTAACTAAAAACGTTAAAACATTGAAAGTAGTTCTATTTGGAACTGTGGGATTATATCTAAAAGTACAATTTCTAAGCCTTTCTGCCCAACCCCTGCTCATATCATTAGGATGTGTTCCAGATTCTAAGATTTTCTTTTGAATAAAATCAACGTTTAGATATCTTTCTCCTATTTTTGGTCGTGACCATTCCACTGCCATTCAATCACATTTTTAACAGATATATACCGAACGATATGAGTAATATTCCTATAATAAATGCACCAAAAGTCATGTTTGGGGGTTGAAGTTCTGAAGAGTCTGGAAAAATTACTACTAGAAAAAAACCTAAAAGAACACAACCAGCACCGATGATTTTAGTGAGTATCATACTTCCCTAAGATATTAATTGTTCTTTGTGGTTAATTAAATTTTATTTTATTCTTTATGCTTGTAGAGTTGATATTTCCGTATTTTTTTAACCTAAAAACCTTAATTTTTAATCCTCTATTTTTAAGTTCTTGTTCCAACTCTTTATTATTCAACTTCTGGTCATACCCTAATACTATTATATCAGGTTTTATTTTTTCAACTATTTTCAATTTGTCTGATCCACCATTGCCTAGAATTGCCTTATCCACAGGTTTTAATGTTTCTATTATGTATCTTCTTTGCTCTTCAGGTATCAATGGTTTCCTTCCCCTATCCTTCAAAATTGTAGAATCTCTTGCTAAAACAACTATTAACTCTGCATTTCTTGACATATTCTTACATTTTTCAAGGAATTTAACGTGTCCCTCATGAATGATGTCAAATACCCCAAAGGTTGCAATTTTCATACTTTTTCAGTAAATCTTTAAAGAATCAAATAATTAACCTTTTTGGTCTTGCAGTAAAAAATTACGTTGAATGAGTTTGTTATTGTAAAATGGAATAGATAATTAAACTTTTATTCCAAGACGCGAAATTAATAATAGATAATAATGGTCTTTGCAAGAACAAAAATAATGATTCATGATTGGTGTTTTGAGGAAGCACCAACAGAAATGTTCCTCAACTACACTGGTCCAAACCCTCAACTCGCATTAAAACAATATGTGGAGACTTTAAAAACAGTTTTTAGGGTTAGAGATTCTGAAATTCAAGAGAAAAACTTCAACTGGGATAGAAGCGGTAAAGAAGAGAAATTCGACTTAGAATTTGAAGTAAGAAAAGATATGGATAAGAACACATACTTGTTTATCCAAGGCGGTCTTGAAGGAACTATAATGCCAAGTGAAGAATTTGGAAAAGAAGGACATGTAAGAGTAAGAATTACAGCTGCTGTTAGAACTGAGTATCCTCAAGATACTTTTTGGCAGAAAAGTTTAATCTACGAATTCTTCCGTGTTATGTATCATAAATTGATATACGTCAGCCTTTGGGAGAAATACATGGCCGAATGTCGTGAAAGTGTACGATATTTTTTAGAAGAGATGAAGGCATACCTTAACTTGTTGCAGAGAAGCGGCGTGTAATTCTTTATTAAACAATAAAAAGAGATAATTTATTTAGAAAACGTTAATAGAACCCTTTAACAATTTATCCGTTAATTCTTCAAAGCCACTTTTCGATAAACTTTCATTAACAATTTGTTCAACTTCAGTCTGTCTAAAATTGCCGTCCGGTATATATTTTATTCCAATGAAAGGATCATTTATAGGTCTACCTATTTCTGAAAGCAATTGAACTTGCACTTCCTGCACATTAAAAATTTCACTTATCTTGTTTGCTATTTCCTGTGCTTTCAAGTTGTAAATTTTGCCTACATGCGAAATCGGATTCTTTCCAGCTACTGCTTCTAAGGACATAGTACGACACGGTGTAATGAGACCATTAGCTCTATTTCCTCTTCCAACCTGACCAGCATCACCACACTCACAAGAAGTTCCAGTAACAGTGAGATAAATACAGTCTCCATTATCTGCAGCATTAACATCTACTTTTAACTCTTTATCAGTTTTGATGTTTTTTTCTATCAGTTCTTTTGTTTTTGCTTTTTGGTCATAATATTCTTCTAAATTTGAGACAAATTGACTTACAAAAGCCACTGCAACTGTTAAATTAAGTTGATCATCATTTCGCGATCCCATAACTTTGATATCTTCTCCTAAGAATGGGAATTTTTTCTTAGTCTCTTTAGAATTCAACAACTGTTCTATTTTGTATACTGTATTTTCTAATTCAGTCATGGGGGCAAAACCAACACCAAAAGACGTATCGTTAGCAAGTGGAGTTTCACCTTTTTTAAACCTTTCAAACAAACCAACCAAATCTGAAGAACCAGGATGAATCTTTACTATTATCTCTGGGTTGAGTATATCAGCAAACCTGAGTGATCTGTCAAGATATCTGTCTACTTCTTCATAAATTATCTTTTTTATGTCATCTACATTTTCTATAACTGTTGCTTGTCCTGAAACTATTATATCAGGTGATTCTATTATTGCTCCACCTCCAAATGTGGGGTTAGAAGAACCTGAAGATATTAACCCTTTGTCAAGATTATGATGACAGATAAAACCCTTTTTATCAATATAGTATTGAGACAATACTCTCGAAGAAGCTTCACATATTGCATCTATCAAAGAATCAGGATGTCCTATCCCCTTTCTTTCCACTATCTCTATTTTTTGTTTAGAAACAGGTTTTTGATCTAATTTTTCGATAAAAAGTTGCATAGATATATCGTGGTGGCACATTTATATAAAACTATTTATAATTAATATGAATAAATATAACTGATAGTTATGATAACGGGGAAAATTATAAAAAAGATGAGAGAAGAAGCAGGATTAACTCAAGAAAAATTAGCAAAAGCTGCAGGCATAACCCAAGCACATATATCGAAGATAGAAAAAGAAAAAGTTAATCCTACATTATCAACAATCAATAACATTATTTCTGTCCTACAGTTGAATGAAAATAAAAAATGTAAGGATTTTGTAACTAAAAAAGTAATTTCTGTAAAACCTCAAGATTCAGTCGATTTCGCAGTAAAACTAATGAAAAAAAATGATATTTCTCAGATTCCAGTAGTAGAAAAAGAAATATGCATAGGTAGTATAAGTGATAAAACAATTTTGAGAAATTTGAATAAAATTACAGGTTCGACAGAAGTAAAAGAAATTATGGATGAACCCTTTCCGATGATAAGTTCCAACGACACGACAGACATTATAAAAACGCTACTTGAGTACCATCAAGCAGTTCTTATTCTCGAAAAAGGGATAGTTGTAGGCATAGTAACAAAACATGATTTGTTAAAATTGCTGAAATAATCTAAATCATTTCTTTTATTTTCTCTGAGACAAAATCAACGACTTCTTTTGATAATGGTACTGTAATAGATTTTGTGTATCTTTTCTGTTTATCCAGCATGTAAAACCCTCTGGATATAGATATAAACTCATTCTCCCCTTCAGGAGTTTTAGCTTTTTTTCTCGCTACTTCCATGAAATTACTTTTCCCAAACATTATCTCAGTAGACTTAATAGTTTCAAATTCAACCATTTTCTCATTCCCCCTGTTTATATTAAATCGGATTACAAATAATTATTAGTATAAATTCAAAAATATTACTTACAGTGAAAATTATGGATTTATTTGGAGGTATAAAAGGAATTTTTGGCAAAAAGAAAAGAGAGTTGCCCATGCCTAAAGAAGATATAGGTTCTGATTTGGAATCAATTCCTTTAACTAGACCAGAATTTGAACCATTACATCAAAGAGAACCCATGCCACAAAGAGAACAATTATCACCAATAGAGCAAATACCTAGATTATCAGAAGAAAATAAGGTTGACATGGGTAATGTTAGAGCAAAATTAGATCTTTTACTTACAGAGATGGATAGTTTAAAAACACAAAATCAGATGATTAATGAGAGACTAAAGGCTATAGAAAAATTATTAGCCGAAATGAGAGGCATAAGATACTATTAAAATAAACACAGTAAGAAACAAGATTTGAATCAATCCTGAAAGATCAAATTCTGATAATATTATTGGTGATCCTGTCTCTAAATTAATGGATATTTCATGATAAACAGTTGGATCATTAAAAGATGTTATATTGAAACTTACACTTCCACTGTCAATTGGAGCCAAAATAGTTATCTTTGCAAATGTATCGCCAGTTTCATTTTTTATCAGTGTTCTAATTTCATTAGATTGTATTGAGACACTTACCAGATGTGGAACATCCAGACCTTGTTTTGAAGCATATTTTGTATAATTAGTTATGTTAAATCTGTCATCCGAAGAGTATTTATTTCGAACATAAATGTTAACTAATTCTGTTTTACCAATAGTAAATAAACGGGGTGCTCCAGTCCAAGCATCAAAATCTGCGTTTGCAGCTTCTACAATTTTATTTATCATAAAAAAAGATAATAAAATCATAAAAACAAGGGTAATAATTCCAATTTTCAATTTAATCACTGTAATTATTTTAGGAGAGTATAAAATAAACCTAACCATTAGATGTTGACAATCTTTCTCTGACTCTTTCGAGTATTTTTGCTCTTTCTTGTTCTTTTCTCCTTTTAAGTAATATACCCATCAAAATTATCAAGATTATAAACAAAATGACTATACCAGGCCAGAAAACTAGCCCTATTAATATAAATTTCCTCAACTTCTCCACGGGATCACATATTTTCTCGTAATTCTTTCCTTGTAAGTATATCCCTACCAAATTGAATTGTTCCTCTGGTTTATAGAAGGGAGGTACCAAGAATTTGGATTTGTTTGTTGTTTCAATTTCTAATTCAAGTGTAATATCGACTTTACTAACTACTTTCTTTTCTATAGGTAAGGCATATTCAAACCAGTTCGCTGCACCTTCATAATTATTGTTTTTATATTCTTTCATCCCATTTTCAAACGCCGATTCAGCATCTTGATAGAAAGTTTTCATAATTGTTATATCTATACAATCTTTTACTAGTAAAGAACGATTTGCTTCTGCTCTTACTCCATCTAATTCTTTTATCAATAAATCAGCAATTTCTTTTGGGTCTCTACCTATTATTAAAGTTAGAATTTCAGTATTACTTTCCACATCGTCTTTTGCTTTGATATACAGTTTGTAAATTCCAGGAGTTGTATTAGTAGGTACATTTATTATTATTAGATATTCTTCTACTTCGTCTACGTCTAAATCGACTGTCGTGGGAAATATTCTAATCCATTCTGAAGGAATACCTTCTATCGATATTTTTATTGATTTGATTGATTCTGTACCTATGTTATTTACAGATGCTATAAAACTCGTCTTATTGCCTATTATAACAGTTAAAGTATCTGTAGATAGGTTCAAACTTATTGCACTTATTGCCTCTTTAGGTATTGCAGGGGTTTCTTCTCCTTTACTGGGGCTAGGTTGCGTGATAGGTGGTGCACAGGATATTACTTCAAATAAATCATATACCTGCATTAAAGTAGAATTGTAATCTAAAGTAACCAAAAACATATAATATCCTGTTTTTGCAGAAGAAGGAACAGTCAATGTAGATAATTTTTGTATTGATTCATTTCCTAATAATAGATTATATTCTTTTTTCTCATCATAGACAGTTAAATTGTAATCTAAAATTTGATAAGTTATGTTGACTCTAACATCTTCAGGTGGATTAAATTTTGTTATGTTAACACTAGCAGGAATTGTTTTGCCTGGACAAACTTTCTTTTCTTGAA